>ERZ773108.3149-NODE-3149-length-13067-cov-2.580387_pt1 | contig 13067 bp, 8 predicted proteins | sample MGYA00580570_ERZ773108 | MGnify/ENA primary metagenome ERZ773108 (study PRJEB29015, sample SAMEA2737840) | human gut metagenome | biome: human gut; feature: human-associated habitat; material: faeces | place: China | collected 2012 ...
TACGGCAAATGCGAATGAGGATGCTGCAACTGTAACTGCTGACTTGACATTGGATAATGACGAAGCTGGTCTTGATGCCAATGGTATTCCTAGTGGGGCTGCAGGTAAGGCTTTTAAAGTCCCTGCAACTTCTAAACGAATATTGATTATTGCGAATCCATCTCCTAAATTTGAAGCAAAGACTGCTAGTGAGACAGATCAAAAATGGCCTGTTGGAACGACTTATGCAACAGTAAATGCAGCTCTTGACGATACTTCGGCTTCTATGACAACTGCTGGTAAATTTATGATGTCTAACGCTAAGGGTTCGTTGGAACCTTCAGATGAAAATGAAGCTTCAGGGACATTTGGTGCTCCTGTCGATTTGGCTCTTTATGCAACTGAGACAGCAGCTACTAATAATCCAATATCTATCAGAATTGACCGTGTTGTATCAAAAGTTCGTGTATATGTTACTGCTGATTCTGATGCAAAGGCAACTATTTCGGATGCGGGATGGGTGTTGAATGCTACTAACAAGACATTCTTCCCTGTATCTAAGAGAACGTTGACTTGGAATGAGACTCCTGCTAATAAACCTTTAGGTGCTCGTGGTACATGTATTACTCCGTTTGACCAGTATAAGATCGGTTCATACAGAGTTGACCCTAACTATAGTACTCAAGCTTTGGCTAACTATAATGCTTATACCAGTACTTCAGCTCCTTCAATTTGGAATGATCCTACAACTACGGTGAATAAAGTTGCTGAATATTGTCTTGAAAATACGCAGACTGCAACTCATAATGTACATGCTTATACTACACATGTACTGTTGAAGGCTAAATTCATTCCGTCTGAATATGGCAGACCTGCGCCAAATGATGGTACTCCATCTACAGCTCAGGAAACAGATCCGAAACTTGTCGGTGACTGGATGTTAATCAATGGTGGCTTCTATACTTTTGCTACATTAATGGAGTGGATTGAGGCAGAATTGAAAGCTAAATATGCTGATAAAGAGCCTACTACCTTCCCGACTGCTCGTACTACTGCGTATAATAGATATTTAGCTGCTGTTGGTGTAGGTGAAATTAGCCTTCCTGCTACAGCTGATGCTACAGCTATTACCAGTCTTGTTGACGATTTTAAAGCAACAAAAGCTAATGTAGGAAATGTTGCAGCTAAAGACAGAGCTATAACTGTAACAGGTCTTACTTATTATGTAGGTGCTGTAAGTTACTACAAAATTATGATCAAACATGATGATACCAGTGCTGTAACAAATGAATTAGGTGAATTTGGAGTTGTTCGTAACTCTGTTTACGATATCAATGTTAAGAAGTTTAACAATCCAGGATATCCGGCTATTCCGGATCCGGACGAAGGAACGCCGGATGAGAGGGACGAAGGCTGGTTGTCTATTGAAATTATACCTAATCCTTGGACTTGGTATACTCAAGAGGAAATTATGTAATTCGGAATTAGTAATAGAAATAGATTTTTCAAATAAAAGTTGTGGGAGAAACTCTCCCACAACTTTACTCCCAATATTTTCAAAGTTGCCGAAAACTTTTTAAAATTTCGGGATATTACTTTTGATGGAATCAATAAAGTATTCTATCCTCTGAATTAGGAAATAACGAGAAAAGAGATTATTTCTTTTCCTCTATATATAATTGAAAAAAAGGAAAATATGAATCTAAAAAGCCTTATATGTTACGTTGCCTTAGGTATTCTGTTGATGAGTTCCGGGATAGTAGCTTCATGCGACAGCTTTAATGAAGACCTGCCGGAATGCCGCTTGTCAGTGAAGTTCAAGTATGACTATAACATGGAGTTTGCGGATGCGTTTCATGCTCAGGTAGATAAAGTAGAACTTTATGTATTTGATAAGAATGGGAAATATCTGTTTAAACAAGCTGAAGAGGGAAGTGCATTGTCTACCGGCAATTATCTGATGGAAGTTGAACTTCCTGTCGGACAATATCAGTTTATGGCATGGGCCGGTGCACGTGATTCATATGATATCACTTCATTGACACCTGGTGTCTCTACTCTTACGGATTTAAAATTGAAACTAAAACGTGAAGCCTCTCTCATCATCAATAAAAGGATGGAAACGCTCTGGTATGGTGAAGTCATCAATGTCAACTTCGATGGGACCGTCCACCAGACTGAGACGATAAATCTGATCAGAGATACAAAAATCGTACGATTTGGCTTCCAGTCTTATACAGGCAGCTGGACACTGGATATGAATGACTATGACTATGAGATTATAGAATCCAATGGACATCTGGGACATGATAATTCATTACTGGATGATGATGTGTTGAGTTTCCGACCTTACTATATGGAACAGAAGGATCCTGCGACTGCCTATGTAGACATGAATACAATGAGGCTGATGGAAGACCGGAAAACTCGTTTGGTGCTTACTGAAAAAGCATCCGGAAAGAGAGTGTTCGATATAAATCTGATTGATTATCTTGCTATGACCAATGCGGAGGGTAAAAATCTGAGCACACAAGAATATCTGGATCGACAGAGCAACTATCATATAATCTTTTTCTTGTCTGAATCATGGCTTGCTGTACAGATTGTTGTCAATGGATGGGTGCATCGCATTCAGGAAGAGAATCAATAGAATGATCTAAGAATAGTGGGGAACTATTATTAGTGGGACAGGATAAATAGTAATATCCTGAAGGGAGAACAGCCCGGGTCGATAATGATCCGGGCTGTTTGTACTTTAGAGAGTATCGATCACTGTACGTTGCTTTTGCAGGAACTCGATACGCTGGGCTTCTCCACTTTCTGAAATTAGTGTGGAATGTCGTTTCAATGATTGAATCCAGTTCCGCTGTATCTGACAGATTTGCGGACTTTGCGAATCCATCGAATTGATGGAATACACCCGGAGCAAACTGACTTGGTAGTCTTGTTTCTCTATGTAGGTGTAAGTCGCTTCGAAATCAATGTTTGAGAGATAGAAAGAGACTTTTCGCCCCTCACTGAATTCTCCCTTAACAGATAGTGTCTCCATGACTGAAAGCAATTGGTAGAGTTCATCTTTCAGGTGTGCCACGTCGTCTTCCGTAATCAGATTCAGACTTGCGAAATACTTGATCTCTTTGACAAAGGAAAGAAAGATGTTGCTATCCCAGATAAAATAGGTCTTCCGACATTGCTTTACACTTTCACTCAGCTTATTATGCGCTTTCACGATTCTGTCTTCTACCTGCATCTCTGCCAGTGAGTTCGGTGTTTTCATTTGCCCGTTCTGATAAATCCATCGGCAAAGGCGGAACTTAGACATGTATTCGTAAGATGAATAAAGAGTGAAGGGAAGAAGGTTGGAAGCTGTATATACTTCCGTCGTATCGTCTCCTTTCACATAATCGAATATCTGCTGATAACGGCTGATAATCTCATAATAACTTTCTAAAGTGTTGGGCGAATGCAGCAGGTTCATATCAAAAGTAACTCTATTGGAAAGGTGGTTACCTATAATCTGATCAATAGAAATCCCCAGTTTTTTAGACAGAAGGGCTACTTCGTCGATAGTAAAAGCTACTTCACCCCGTAGTCTGCGATAGACGGCTTCTTTACCCATATACAAAATGTCTGCCAGAGAATTGGCAAGATTTTGTCCTTTGGGGATCCGTTCTTTCATTGCAGTAATCAACTCGTTTACAATACCATTTTTCATTGTTTGTTCTCTTTTATATACGTTAATACTTTATGTGATACATTCTATGCAAAATTACGGCATGTAAACGAGAGTTTTGTGTGGGAAAACAGTTCTGAAGAGTAAGAGCTTTTTCTCATTTGATAGAATAGAGATAGAAAAAGAACGTATAATGGAAAAAAGTAGGCAATAAGCTTGTCTACTTTCATGATTTGGAATTATAAAATTCAGTTAGTTTCGATTATCGAAATTAGGAAGAACTCTATAGAGCATCAATGATTTCGCGCTGTTGATTAAAGAATTGGATGCGTTGCATCTCACCACTTTCTGAGATGAGTGTAGAGAATTTCTTTAATGACTGAATCCATTCTTTCAGACTTTGAAACATCTGAACGTCCTGTGTAGTGAGTGAATTAATGGAATAAACACGTATCAGACTAAGTTGTAGTGTACTTGTCTCGAGATAACTGTAAGTCGCCTCGAAGTTGATTTGTGACACATAAATATGCACATCATTACCAAAGTCTGTCTTTCCTTTTATAGCAAGCCTTTCCAACTCATCTGTAAGTATCAGCAATTCTTCTTTCAGATTTTGCTTCATTTCGTCTGAAATGAGATGTATGTCGGAAAAATACTGTATATCATTGATAAGATGAAGAAAAACCATGCTGTCCCAAATGTAATCGGTAGAATGAATATGATGCGAAAGTTTCGCAAAATCTTGCTGGACATTGATTATCTTTTGAGGAATCTCCAGTTCTTCGAAATGTTTGCACTTAATATGTTCATTCTGATACATCCACTTGAAGAAACGGAACTTGGCCAGAAGTTCGTGCTTCAGATATAGTGTCTGCGGAATTACATTGGAGGCTGTACCTAATGAGGCATTCGGATCTTCCCGCAGCGTATGGAATAACTTGACGTGCTTGTTGAGGAAATCATAGTAAGTTTCGAAGGGGTTGCCATGATCTACTACATTGATATCGAACATTGCATTGTTGCTGAAGCTAACTCCGGCAATTCTGTCCAGGGATATCCCCAGTTCTTTTGAAATAATGGCTGCTTCCTGAAATGTAAAGGGGACTTCGCCACGCAGCCTCCGGTAGATAGCTTCCTTACCCATATAAAGGGTATCCATTAATATATTTGCCAATTGTCCTTTTGCAGGGAACTTTTCTTTGGCCGCTTCTATCAGGTTTGTATTAAGTTCATTCATTATCATAATCCTATTGAATTAGTGGTTTGTTTCTATTAATAACACTTGACACAGGAAAGTTGTTTCGGAAACTGAAACTATTTTATTTTTGCTTTTCTTAAAAAATATCCACCTTTAAAATTGTATATTATGAGCAAATCGTTTACATTTGCCTCTATAAACAAGACGGGGAAGTTCTCTTCTCTGAAAAACAATAGTTAAAATTAGAAGATGAAAAGAATATTGGTAAGTGGCGGAGCCGGTTTTATAGGCTCTCATCTCTGTACTCGGCTTATAAACGAAGGTCACGACGTGATATGCCTGGATAATTTTTTTACGGGTTCGAAAGATAATATCATTCACTTGATGGATAATCATCATTTTGAGGTGGTGAGGCATGATGTCACTTATCCTTATTCGGCTGAAGTAGATGAAATTTATAATTTGGCTTGTCCGGCATCTCCCATTCATTATCAACATGACCCGATTCAAACTGCCAAAACATCTGTGATGGGAGCCATTAATATGCTGGGATTGGCAATGAGACTGGATGCCAAGATTCTGCAAGCTTCTACGAGTGAGGTATATGGAGATCCAATCGTTCATCCGCAACCGGAAAGCTATTGGGGAAATGTGAATCCGGTAGGTTATCGCTCATGTTATGATGAAGGAAAGAGATGTGCTGAAACCTTGTTTATGGATTACTACCGCCAGAATCAGACTCGCATCAAGATCATTCGTATCTTTAATACTTATGGTCCGAGAATGCTTCCTAATGATGGTCGTGTGGTCTCAAACTTTATCATACAGGCGCTGAATAATGAAGATATCACGATATATGGTGATGGGAAACAGACACGCAGTTTTCAGTATATCGATGACCTGATAGAAGGAATGGTGCGGATGATGGATACGGAGGATGACTTTACGGGTCCGATAAATATTGGAAATCCGAATGAGTTTCCGGTTCTTGAATTGGCGGAAAGAGTGATCCGGATGACTGGCTCTACTTCGAAGATAGTTTTTAAACCTCTGCCGACCGATGATCCGAAACAGCGTCAGCCGGATATAAAACTGGCAAAAGAGAAACTGGGATGGCAGCCTACCGTCGAGCTGGAAGATGGGCTGAAGCGTATGATTGAGTATTTTAAAAATGTCTGATGTAACATAAAAAATAGAATGATATGAATGTGGAAATTAATCCTTCCGAATATAAGGTCCTTATTGTGGACGACGTAATTTCAAATGTCCTTCTGCTGAAGGTGCTTCTGACCAATGAGAAGTTCAATATTGTAACAGCAGGCAATGGAACTCAGGCTTTGGAGCAGGTGAAGAAAGAAAAACCTGATCTTGTGTTGCTGGATGTGATGATGCCGGATATCAGCGGTTTCGAAGTAGCCCAGCAAATGAAGGCCGATGAAGAAATGAGCGAAATTCCAGTGATCTTTCTTACTGCTTTGAATAGTACGGCGGATATCGTGAAAGGATTTCAGGTGGGCGGTAACGATTTTATTTCCAAACCGTTTAATAAAGAGGAACTGATTATTCGTGTAACGCATCAGATCTCGTTGGTGGCAGCCAAACGAATTATCATAGCACAAACAGAAGAGTTGCGCAAGACTATCATAGGACGTGATAAACTCTACTCTGTGATTGCACACGACCTGCGTTCGCCTATGGGCTCTATTAAGATGGTGCTCAATATGCTGATTCTGAACTTACCGAGTGAAACTATCGGCTCTGAAATGTATGAACTGCTGACAATGGCCAATCAGACAACAGAGGATGTATTTTCCTTACTCGACAACTTATTGAAGTGGACGAAGAGTCAGATTGGTAAGCTGAAAGTTGTTTACCAGAATATCGATATGGTAGAAGTAGTGGAAGGAGTGAGCGAGATCTTTACAATGGTAGCCGGGCTGAAGAATATCCACATTGCTGTGGAAATACCTGAAGATCGTATGGAAGTACGTGCGGATATTGATATGATTAAGACAGTTATCCGTAACTTGATAAGTAATGCAATCAAGTTCAGTAACGAGGGATCGGAAGTCTTGGTATCACTGAGAGAAGAAGATAGCATGGCGATAGTTAGCGTGAAGGATAGCGGGTGTGGTATTGATGAAGAAAATCAGAAGAAATTGTTGCATACCGATACGCATTTCAGTACTTTCGGTACAAATAATGAAGAAGGTTCAGGACTCGGACTGCTGCTCTGTAAGGACTTTGTTACTAAGAACGGAGGTGAGCTCTGGTTCACTTCGAAGAAAGGAGAAGGTTCTACGTTCAGTTTCTCGATTCCGTTGTTGGAAAGCTAATATAAGTTCGATATAAGATAAAAACCTGTCCTGTTTTCTAAGCACATTACTTTAGAGAAGTAGTGACAGCTCAGAATAACAGGACAGGTTTTGTTTGATAGTTATAAATTATTCTTTCAGCATTTTATCGTTTACAAATGGCTTTAAAATCACAATAAGCACATTTCTTTGTATCTTCTGTCTGTGTGAAAGGCTCATTCTCATCGAATATTTCTTTTAATAGTCTTTGCAGACGTTCTCGGAATTCATCTTCAAAAAAGGCAAAGTTGTTGACCGGAATCTTCGGTTGGCGTGGCTCTCCCATTTCAATGACGGGCGAATAGCTTTCAGAGGCTGCCCGATGGATGTAGAGAAGGGAAGGAGCTACTTTCAGAGACTGCTGCCGGCTCATAATGGCAGCATACAGGAAAGTCTGGAAGATATAGTTGGGACGCGTTTCCGACGGAGTAAACAGTTGCTCGATGTTGGCAGGCGTCTTGGGGCTTCCTCCGGTTTTATAGTCTACAATACGCAGGGTGGTGTCTTTGGCATCCATACGATCGATGGTTCCTCCCAATCGGAGGGTGATCGGACCTTGACCGGTCTGAATCGTTATCTTTTCGGCAACAGGTTTTTCCATGGCGACCATTTCGAAGGGGGCGTATTGCAGGTCATTCCTCAGCAGTTGTTTCAGATAGGAGACGATTACTTTGGAGTTGATGAGTTGTACGCCATTATATTCGGGCTTTTCGTCTGCCGGAACCTTGAAAAGCTCTTGCTTGAAAGCGAGGTCAACATAGTTTTGTAGTTTGACTTCGTTGCGCAGCAAGCGTTCCAAATCTTCTTTTTGTATTATTTTCCTGTTAGCGGTCAGGTCTGTATAAGCTAATTGGGCGGAGAGGTGGAAGATGGTTCCGAACAATGCGGAGTCGATTTCCGCACTGACTTCGTCCGGTGCTTTTAGTCTGGCTACATAACGGTAATAGAATTTCAGCCGGCAATCGAGATAGGCGTTGAGGGCTGAAGGAGAAAGTATATACGATTGGGGATTCGAACAATCATAAGAGCAGCGAAGTCGTTCGAATACTTCCGGAGTTTTCTCTATGCTGATATCTGTTGTACCTTGAGGAGATTGTCCGGCTTCAAGATATTCGCGGGTAATCTTGTGAGGCCCTTCTACAAGCAATTGTAACATGAAACGGGATTCTTCTCCACGGTTCAGCCCATTGGAAGAAGTGTTGTAAAGCAAGGTGATGTTTTCCGCCCGTTGTATCAGTCGGTAGAAATAATAGGCATAGACCGCATTTTTGTGTTCGATGGTGGTCATACCGAAAGCTTTCCGGAGGTTATAGGGAATAAAGGAAGAATCACCTCCTGATTTAGGCAATTGTCCTTCGTTGAGAGAGAGAAGGATGATATTGCGAAAGTCAAGGTTACGGGTTTCCAGTACTCCCATGACTTGCATACCAATGGCAGGTTCACCGTGGAAAGGAATGTTGGAGGCGGTCAGCACTTTGCTGACCAGGCGTCTTAGTGTGTCGGTGCGTACATTCAGCTCTCCGGTTTCTATCAGGCTATAGAGACGGTTGATGGTGGTATAGCTCTTGAAGAGGGATTCCCGGTATAGCTGATTGAAGATATCGTTGTACTCGCTTTCTTCCCGATAGAGAAGGGAGATGTCTTTGATTAATTCTGTCAGGTAGTCGCATAGCTCCTTGATGCCGCTTCGGGGAGTGAAAAGTTTGATCAGGAAATCATCCATTTTCAGTTCCGAAGGGAGCGGGTAGAAGCGGTTAGTCTTGGTCAGTTCCCGTTCCAGAGGTTCAGCGTTGATGGATAGCTGACGGGTATATGGGTGCTTCAGTATAGCGGATACGGTTTCGTAGGTGAAACGTCCGGTAGCGGTACGGTAGCCGTTCGTTTGTAATTCCATAGCGGCATTAATAAAGCTGTATACCGGAGTTTGTGCAAGCGGGAAACCCATCGTGATGTTGACGTTCTCCACTTCTTGCGGGATGGAGTGGAGTACGGGAAGCAGCAGGGCTTCGTTGCAGAGGACTACGGCGTTCTCTTTTTCTTCGTTGGCAGTGGAAAGAGTACTTTGTACCCATTCCGGAAGAAAGCGGGCTTGCGCGTTCTCGGTAGAAGCGGAGATATAGCGTATGTTCTTCGGCTTCCGCAGAGTGTCGAAACAACTTTCGGGCAATTCATTCGGGAATAGTTTCAGATTACGGTTGATGAATTCTCCGGCTTCGTGTTTGACTATTTGCTTGGTATAAAAGAGATCGTAATCCCAGTAGAACATGGCTTTATCCGCATCTTGTAATAGCTGAAAGAACTTGGTCTCTACTTTGTTGAGCACGTTGAAGCCGACAAAAATATATTTGTCGTATTTCAGTCGGGTGGTATCGAGTTGCTCGATTACATTGCGATATAGCATTCCTTCATAGGCTATTCCGAGTTCTGCTAAGTTCTCACGGTAGCGGTGGTAGATAGTACCCAGTTTGTCCCAAAGGGAGATAAACTTCTCTTTGAGTACGGTACGACGCTCGATAGAGAAGTTTTGGAAGAACTGTTGAATCGCTTCTTCCTGCTCTTTATCAAGGAATTCATAATCGTCCATCAGATTCTTCAGGTCCTGCAAGTTACTGAAGAGCTTATTCGCATCTACCAGGTTTTTATCTACATCGTCGAAATCGCTGATCAGCAGCTCGCCCCAAAAATAGAAGTCGTCCAGTGTTTCCTGGCTTTCTGTTTCTTCACGGAATACTTTATATAGTTCGCAGACCAACCGGATAGGGTCACCCGCTTTCTGTACAGATAACTTCCTGAACAGGTCGCTGATACTCATTGCGGCAGGAGACCAGATCGGTTGGTCGGATTCTCCTGCCAGATGTTCGTTGAAGAATAAGTTGGCACGCTTGTTAGGGAAGACGAGTACTGTACGAGACAGATCGTTTCCTATCTTGGCATATAAATCGTGAGCGACTAGTTGGAGAAATGATTGCATATCAATTATAAGTTTTTTCTATCTTAGATATTTGTTTATTGCAGCCTGAACATTACAGGAATCGTAAAGCGGACGGCTACTTTCGTTCCGTCATCCAGTTCTCCCGGTTTCCATTTAGGCATAAGACCGACGACACGTAATGCTTCTTTATCCAGATAAGGATCTACACCACGTACAACTTTGGGTTGAACTATATTTCCTTCTTTATCTACGATAAATTGTACAATGGCGCGGCCTTGACATACACCTCCCTGGGACATTGAGGGGTATCTTATGTTTGCACTAATGAATTTCATTAGTTCTCGTGCTCCTCCCGGAAATTCAGGCATGACAGCAGCCACTTCTAATACATCGGTAAGCGAATCTTTTTCAGAAAGCGAGTCTTTTACCGTTATTATATCACCTGATATAGGAGTAATCTCAATTAATCCCATCTCTTGGGGTAGTTCAGGTAATTCTTGTTTGTTTACTGTATCTTTCTCTACCATAGGTATAGTATCTTCTACAGGAGTCGGGCATATTTCTCCAAACATTACACTAGCATTGGTAGAGTCACTGATAGTTTCCTGGTTAGTTCCTTTATTAGGAGAACTACTACATGAAGTCATCGGTGCCATTGCTACCAGTCCGGCAGATATCCCCAATATAGTTATGGCTTTTCCAGCCATCCGTTTACGTTCCAACTGTTGTTCCAGATAACGTACTTCGGCTTCGCACTTGGGACAAGTGCCCAGACAATCACCCTGATATTGACACTCGGAAGTAATGAACTCAATATCATTAGCTTCTGCTATTTGTCTGCGGATATCCTTTAATATCTTGCAGGTTTGTTTTCCTCGTTTCATGGCTGACAATTGTTAGGTGTTTTATAAGTAAACCGATCGAATTGGATGATTCCCATTTCTTTCAGTAAACGGATGCTATTATCGACGTCGTTCTCTGTATTGTATGCGGGAATGACGGGGGTACGGACAATGATTTGTTCGTTTTTTCCGTGCTCAATCAAATATTGAAGATTATGCAGGACTTTTTCATTATTTTTTCCGGTGTACTTCTGGTATATGGTATTATTAATGTCTTTGATATCGATGATATAAGAATCGACAACAGGTACTAGTTTCTCTATATTCTCTTGCGTTACATTGAGTGACGTTTCTACGGAAAGCTGCCATTCCTGTCCACAGAGTTGACGGAATTCATAAATGAAATCGCTCTGTAAACAAGGTTCTCCGCCTCCGAATGTAATGCCTCCGTTAGTGGCTAGAAAGTATAATTCATCCTGTCGGACTTCCTCATAAAGCTGCTCGCAGTCATAGTTCTTCCATATACCTTCTGAGTGCAGAGATTGCGGATTGAGGCAATATTTGCAGCGCAGCGGGCAACCATGGAAAGCCACCAGAGTAGTGACTCCCTCTCCATCAGTACTGAGCCGATGGCGGCTAATTCCTATGAGCGGTGCGGCTTTCATTATTTCACTTTTACAATTAGCTCTTCATCTACGTACCACAGGTAGCCGGTGATATTTTTATATCCCATCTTAGTAAGCAGTTGCATATATCCTTTTACCTGTTTGTTATATTGGAGGTTCTCTTTACCGAATTTGAAGTCAACTACAACTACTTGACCGTCTTTCATCATTACACGGTCCGGGCGACGAGTTTGTAATATTCCTTTTTCCTTGTATATAATGGCACATTCATTAAACAGGGTCCATTCTCCGGAATACCAATCTTGTATTTCGGGAGATGAAAACGCTTTCTGTACAACTTCACGTACTGTATCTTCTTTTTCCTGGTCTCTAATAACTCCTTCAAAGATTAATCGTTCGATAGCCGGATCAATATCATCGGCTGTTTCAATGGCAGAAAACAGAGTATGCAACATACGTCCGCGATTGATAAAACGGTCGTCCGAATCTTCTTCTTCGATTCCTTGGATAAAGTCCGCAGAACGATTGGATTGCCGGAACTCGATGTCGTGCCGCATGGACTCCATTTGAATGGGCAATTTTTCTGCTTTTTGGGTTAATTTATTAGTGGAGGCTTTGACCTTTTCTTTTTCGGACGGACAGAGTTCTCCTTGCTCATAACAATCTTCTTCCCATTCGATTCCTTCTTTGAGGGCAACCATAGGAAGAGTATTTGCTAATAGTTCGGACATTGTTCCTTTTTGCCCTTTTCTGCTCCAGATTATTAGATTTTTTCCGGCACGGGTAAACGCTACATAGAGCAGGTTCAGGTTATCCACCCAAAGTTGGAGGCGTTCATGCAGATAATCGTTTCCGTAGATAGATTCTGCCATTTGCGTGGAATAATTAATAGGAAGAATATCTAAAGCATTGAATGGCGCTTCTTGAGGAGCACACCATACCAGTTGATTATTCGTTTCATTCTCTAATTTCCAGTCACAGAAAGGAAGAAGCACGGTATGAAATTCCAATCCCTTTGATTTATGTATGGAAAAAATCCGGATCCCTTCGATTTCTCCACTGGGAATTGTTTTGCTACACAAAGTTTCGTCCCAATAGCGAATGAATCCGTCGAGTTCAGAAGAATTATTTTGCAAATAATCTGTTACTGCATCAAAAAAGGCAAATAAATAAGCATCTTGTTCTTTGATGCGATTCATCTCGAACAAGCTGAATAATTCTTCCAATAACTCGTAGAGAGGCATTAACCGAAACTCTTTTATTTTATCAAGAAATGTCGTAGGAAGATAGCTTTCGGCGGGAAGAAGCAAGAGGGTATTCCAATCCAGTCCTTTCTGTAAGACCTCATTCTGATAGGCTATGGCAAGTTGGGCCCGTGCTATCTTGTTGTTTTCATCCGAGAGGTAACGAAGAGCATCCAGCATCATGCAGATAGCAAGGGAAGCGTCAAGACGGAAGGCTTC
>ERZ773108.3150-NODE-3150-length-13066-cov-6.398970_pt1 | contig 13066 bp, 8 predicted proteins | sample MGYA00580570_ERZ773108 | MGnify/ENA primary metagenome ERZ773108 (study PRJEB29015, sample SAMEA2737840) | human gut metagenome | biome: human gut; feature: human-associated habitat; material: faeces | place: China | collected 2012 ...
TACTTCCGCAATCAATTCTTTTTTTTCGAGACCCTCGAGCACTCTGTCACACTTTATGCCGCGTATCGCTTCAACCTCGCTTCTCGTAACCGGCTGCTTATACGCAACTATAGCCAGCACCTCGAGCGCCGACTGCGACAAGCGTTTTTGCTTCACAGGAGTACAAAGCCTCTCTATGTACTCGCTGTTATCCGCCAAAGTTACAAACTGAAAAGCCTTATTTACCTCGCGGATTCTGATGCCGCGCCCTTCCTCCTCGTACTCTCTCTCAAGCTCCTTAAAGCACTCATACGCTTCTTTCCAATTTATATTCACAACCTCCGCCGCTGTTTTGGCGGAAAGCGGTTCTCCCCAAGTAAACATCATAGATTCAAGCGCCGATTTTATGCTTTTTCTACTTGTCATCTATTCGTTTTCCTCCTTTATCTGTTCTGCGGCTTTTATGACCCTATCGCGCCCCTGTCTTAAATGCTGCCGCCTAATCATTTATTCCTTTGCCTGTGCCGCATCTATAGCCGCCGCATCCAGTGTATCAAGCGCACTTTCCTTTGTTATCACTATTTTTTCAAAATTTGCCCGCTGCTCAAGTCCAACTGCTTTCGATTTTGCCATCTCAAGAAGCGATGTAAAGGTCACCACTTTGTTATATCTATCCCTGTCTTCTTCTACAAGCTCATCGAATGTCACGCTTGTCTTGTTTTTGCGTGCAAAAAATGATTTTATATAGGAAATTTTCTGCTCTATTGAAATTCTCTGGCGCTCCAGCCGCATATAATGCCTGCGCACATCCTCAATCTTTTTCTCATTCTGTAAACTTGCATAATACAAAATCGTGACATTAAGCTCTTCTATCACCTTATTCATTTTCCTGCAGTCTACCTGGGTTCCATGCGAATTTTCTTTTTCTGCCTTACGTTTTCGTTCTTCCTCTTTTCTTTGCGTAGCTATTACTTCATCATATACAAACAACTCACCATCTTGGCTGATATATCCCACTTCGCTCAATACCAGTTTCAACAATTCCGGCGCTGCATGCAGTGTAGATGAAAGCTGCGATAGCTCCCACCGTTCTGCTCTCCTGATATATTCTTCCAATTGCTCAATAGTCGGTTTCTTCTCGATTCTTTTTCCAAATGACTCCTTCAGCCATCCAATACTCTGATAAATAAAAACTACCCGTGACGCCCAGTCGATTGCATCAGCCAGGGAGTTTATTCCCAGCGTGTCTAATATCTGGGAACTGTGATATAAAAATGTTTTCCATCCCTGCAAAACCGCCTGCGCGATCTGTATTCCATCCCCGCCCATATTGTTGGCTTGTACAAGAATTCCTTTTTCCTCTGCCTCTGGAAATGTGCGAAGGAAATCCCGAATCGTCACCCTGTCATATGGGACATTCCATTCGACACCCTCCTCAAATTGGATATACGGAAACATTTTATAGCGTGTATAGCTATCCATATCATCTTTATAATACGTATAAAAAGAAACATGCCGAATCTCATGTCCATGCTTTTTGCAATAAGACACCAGATTTTCCGACAGCTCCTCCTCATGAATCAGGATCATTTCCGGAATACGATATTCCAGGCAATAGTCAATCTGTAAACTGCAGATCTGTCCATTTCCTTTTATATATTCCTGAAGTTTTTCTTCTGCATACGTTATATTTTCCCGAATTTTCTCTTCATAACCGTCCTCTACCGCTACTCCATGAAGCTGCCCCAATTCATCCTGATAAACTGGCGCAAAAGCAATCTCATCCACTTGCCGTACATATTCTGGATGATCCTGCAATAATTTCCGCTTTTCTTCTCCTATCTGCATCAATGTATACTCAGCATACGAATAAAATGCCCGATACAATCTATGAATCAAAAGAAAATACTTATAAAAAAGCGGGACACAGCAAAGTCTTGTATCCGCTACTCCATACTCTAACAAATCCTTTTTGGCCTTTTGTAACATCCTTTTTAGATTTGTATTCATCTTCAGATGTGTGGTCTCCAGAATTTCTGACAGATCTAAATAAATTTTTTCTTCATCATAATGAATCGGTATATGGCCATGCTGCATATAGTTTCGCAGAAAGTCTACAATTTTATACTCCGAATATTGATCATATGCTTTCGAAATGAAGTTTTTCTTAAAACTTTTATCCTTAGAAATATAGAATTCATCAAATTTCTCCATAGATTCTATCAATGTCCGCCCTGCGCTGACGGCATTGCAAAGCAACGCATTGATCTGAATCACATCTACAGTTTCTCCTCTCTTAGCGAATATACGATCGTCAAATTGTAAAGAGAATTTCTCAAACATGTTTTCCAAGTTAAAAACCATCATACTATATAACTCATCCAATTCACAAATATGCTGTGACATGCTGAGATACCGCCGCAATATCTGTTCATGCTCCCATGGCAGTTTCTCAAGCTGTGTTCCTGGAACATTCAAAAAATCCATTGGAATATACGCTCTTGTATTCATTGACATCCCTCCAAACCTATACAATTCTTTCTTGGAAATGCAAACTTTTTGTATACGCAAATAACGCTCACAAACTTCTCAAATTTATTACTGTATATATACCCCGTACTTACAATATAATTTGATTTTAACACCTATGTTCCAGCATAACAATCAATTCATGACTTTTTGTTTTTTTCTTTTTATAATATTTTTTACTCGTGTTTCTTCCTATTATAATATCTTTTCTTTTAGCATTTACTTTCTACTCTTCTGTTTCTTCTCATACAGCTTCCTTGGTCCGTATTTATGCTATTGAAGACTTATATTCCAAGAATATTCAAATGAGCAGGAGGAACATCTTTATAGGCGTTCTATAACAGCACATTTATAGGGTCTAAATGCTAGTATTCTCAACTCACGCCTTCACGGAAGGCGACTGCAAATTCAAATAATTTTTGCTGCTAAACACTTCTTATTTTTATTAATTCTTTCCAAATTTCTCATTCTAGCTTTTCTTTTTCACCTAGCTTCTCTTCGCTTTTCTCTTCATCCTGTCATTTTTCCGGTGCGAATCTCCCTGTATTTTTCTGTTTATTTACCTTTCGCACTCGAAACATGTACACTCTGTCATAATATTTAATTTGCTTCATTATATCTCTCCACTAATTTTCTATCAACTGAAAATATGTTTTAATTTAATCTCTTTGCTTTTTAAAATTAACTTACTAAAGTTTTTTGTTATTTTTTACTGGCATCGTAAGATGCCAGTAATTAAATTTATAAAATTCTAATAATATCCGAACTTTATCTGATAATTGTAAGTAGGTAATCATCCGTATATTGACATTTTATAAAAGCCATCTGATACTGTTTCTGGCTGTCTGCCAAATTCTATATCAGATGGCTTAGTATTATTTTTTTAGTTTAGTACGGCAGTATTCCGGAAGATCTTCTGACCATGGAAGCAGTTTCTTTAACTCTTTCTCTTTAGGAAAAGCTCCCATTTTTCTGAGTTCATCCAATATATAAGTCAGATATGCGTATGGTTTCAGATGGTTCAGAAGTGCCGTTTCTGTAATGCTGTAAACAAGGGCACTGGCACCAGCTCCCCGTACACTTTTGGCAAACAGCCAGTTGCGGCGTCCCACTGCAAAGTTTTTCAATGCACGTTCTGCACTGTTGTTGTCTATACTGAGATGGCCATCTTCCAGATAGCGTTTCAGATATGCTTCCTGATTAAGCGTATACAAAATGGCATCACCAATAAGGGAAGACCTGTCTACAGAATCTTCCATCGTATGCAGCCATTCAAACAGGGCATCCATAACCGGACGGGACTGTTTCTGGCGCTCCTCATATTTTTCTTCCGGTGTTTTATTGTGGATCATTTCCTCGATCTTATAGAGGATCCCGATCCTTGACATCGCCTGATATGCAATGGTCTCTTTCAGCTGTTCTTTTGTAAAGTCTTTTTTTAATGCTGTGAGGGCTGCATCAAAACGTCGTCTTGCATGGGTAAGGCACCCGCTTACTATGATACCTTCTCCTAAACTGTGATAAGCCTGATATCCATCACAGGTCAGATACCCATGAAACCTGTCCCCTAAAAAGTTTACAGGATGATACCCCGCACGGGTCCTTTCATAATCGAAGAGTACCATCTGCGGGGAACCACTGAATTCATCCGTGAGATATACCCACATCCAGTTCTGGGTCGTCCCTTTCTGATCCGGTTCTCCGAGTACCTGGATCCGGCTTTCGTCACAATGGATATATCTGCTTTCCAGAAGTTCCTCTTTCATCAGCTGATACAGCGGTTTCAGGTATCTGTCTGCACAGTTTATGATCCAGTTCGCCATAGTCTTTGTGGAGAGATCGAGATCATATCTGGCAAACTCTCTTTCCTGACGTGCCAGAGGCATCCCGTTTACATATTTAGCGTTCATGATACCTGCTACGAGGGAAGGTGTAGCAATGCTCCCACGGATCAGGGAAGGTTCTTTTTCCGGACGTTTCATGGATCCGCATGCCGGACAGTAACGGGCTTCCCCTTCCAGTTTATAGGTCCTGGTCTCAACGGTCTCAAAATTGGAAAGATCTTCTTCCTTCTTTCCTTTTCTTTTTTTACGTTTATAAGAGGATGACCGGATCTCTTCAAAAAGTTCCTCTGTTTCCGCATCCGCATTGGCTTCTGCCTCATTGAACAGGTTCATCTGTTCATAGTCTTCGGCATACCTTTCACTGGATGCCCCAAACTGTTTTCTCTGCGCAAGGGTAAGACGGTCAGAGAGCATGGCATTTAAGAATTCGAGTTCTTTCTGTTTATCCTTCAGCAGCTGGATCTCTGTATCCTTCTTCTTTGTCTGTTCCTGTACGATCTTCATCAATGAGATCAGATCTTCACGGCTCATGTTATTCAGCTGTTTATCTGTAAAGATCGGTTCCATGTCCTGTCCTCCCTGCTTTAGCGTTATAAAAAGTATATCATGGTTCCAGCTGTTTTCCTATAAAAAACTGCGTTTCCGGATATAGGAAATACGCTGGGAATGCCATGTTTTTCATGATTTTTACGGGATTGACAGCTCCGCTGTCTTATGCTTACAGGATGATCTTTGGATGGTGTTCCTCAAATGCACCCCTGGGATTTAAAGAGAGCCCGTCACACAGCCAGTGGATCTCTTTCAGAGTCACCTGACGGAGTTCATCTGGAGTATCCGGCCAGTGAAAAGCATTACGGTCGAGCCGTTTCATCAGGATCCAGAATCCGGATCCGTCCCATTGAAGGATCTTTATAGAAGTACGCCGACGGTTGCAGAACGCAAACATGCAGCGTGAGTATGGGTCGAGGTGAAATTTTAATTTGATGATGGCGGCCAGACCATTGTAACTTTTTCTCAGATCAGTGACACCACAGGAAAGATATACCGTTGTTCCTCCTGCCAGGTCAAGCATGGCGCTGCAGGAATCCCAGTATAGATTCCATCAGTTCCGGTCTGCAGGAATCAGATATTTCAATACGGATACTGTCTGAAATAAAAATACGCACCGATGAAGATTCCTCAGAGAGCAGCTTTCTGGCAGCTTCCTGCTCAGATGGAAGTCTGACAAAGACCATATCCTGTTCAGATTCGGATGCCGGCTCTTCTTTTGCAAATCTGCGGATCCAATATCCCATCGTAGATAAAGGGATACCGTTTTCTGTACACCATTGTTTACATGTTTGTCCACTGGTCTGGTATTGTTGGATACGGTCAGACCAGAGTTTTGCTTTTTCTTCTTTATTCATAGTGATATAGAATACCTCCTGAGTTTTAAGGAGATTGTAGCAGAATAAAAAATGAAAAAACAGATACGGATGATTACCTACTTACGAGTAGACAGGCTAAAAATGGGTATAAAAATACCCTGCCAGCTTTCACCAGCAGGGTTGATTAGAATTTTTACTTGTAAAGGTCTTCCAGCGTTATCAGCCGAACTTCACCTCGCTCTTGTGCCTGAAGAAGTCCATCTGTGAATCCGCCTTTCGAGAAGATATAGTAGTGATAGTTGTTGCCCTTTCCAAAAACTGAGGCATAATCCCGAATCAAATCGAGTTCATCCACACCGATTTTCTCATTACGGTATTTGCATGAACCGATGATATAGTCTTTGCCCTCAACAGGAGTTCCGACGATATCAATCTGTATCTGCTTTTTCTTCTTCGGGTCTGTCCCCCACCACTGGCCGATTTCACTCAGCTCAATAGGAAGGCTATCCGAATAATAGAGCAGGTAATCCTGACACATCTTCTCATAAATTAGACCCATGTAATCAGGAAGATACTGCTTTACAGCGTGTGGATAGGTCTTTGCAATTCTGCCAGAGTCAATGGCACTCATATTGATTGGCACAAACCGATACCAGAAACGGAAGAAGTTATCAGCCAGCAGATAGATGGTTTTCTTACCCGGTTTTTCTGTAATCGGTGTTTCTTTCTTCGCAATGCCAAGGTCGATCAGCGTTTTCAGGTACTTCGATACGACCGAGTTTTCCTCGCCGACCTTCATCTTGATATCGTTCATTCGGGAAGCACCTTCTGCAATCGCTTTAATGATTGCATTATAAATGGCCGGCTCCCGGAGTTCCTGCTTCAGTAAGTTCCCCGGTTCCTCATACAGATAGCTGGAGCGGTCAAAGAAATTATCCAACAGAGCTTCATCCACACTATCTCGCACATCCAACTTATTGATATAGTGGGGAACTCCTCCCGTGATCCCATAAATCAGGGAATTGTCTTCTGCAGACAGATTTGGGTGGAACACAGCGGTTTCTTTATAGTCTAGCGGCTCAATCTTAAACTGGCCAGTACGTCTGCCATACAACGGACTTTCCTTTCCAAGCACCTGACTCTCCATGAAGCTCATAGAGGAGCCGCAAAGAATCAGGTACATCTTGGACTCTGTCCATTTGTGATCGATGATGTGCTGCAGCATCGCTGAAATAGCTGGTTTTGCTTTTGCAAGATAAGGATACTCATCAATGACAAAGACAATCCTCTTTTCCTTTGAAAGTGCTGTCAGCTCATCCAAAGCTGCATCATAGGACCTGAACTCCGGTGCAGACTCCATATCCGGCCGCTCAAAACTCATAATCGACTTTGAGAGAGCTTCCAGATTTTCCTTTCCTGTCGTGTTCAATGCAGAAAAGAAAATGGTAGGCTTATCTTTGCAGAACTCGTTGATCAGTGCCGTTTTACCAACACGCCGTCTGCCGTAGATGACAATGCACTCAAACTTATCACCTGCATACCGTTTATTCAGTTTCCGCAGCTCATCCTCACGGCAATAGAATTGACTCATCTGCTCACCTCCAATAATTATACTCGTGAGTTAGTAACTCGTAAGTTACTTCTTTACAAGTATAATAAATCAGATAGTCTGCAAAGTCAAGTAAAATAAGTCGAACCTTTAAAATCGATCGAAGTCCGACTGACTTGCCAGCTCTTTGTACGAATAGCCGTCATTCTGCCGCTCCGTGAACATATCATTGACCAACCCGATGGTCAGCAGGTCGAGGTCGGCAATGCTGATACCGAGCTGTACACAGGTAAGTAGGTAATCATCCGTATATTGACATTTTATAAAAGCCATCTGATACTGTTTCTGGCTGTCTGCCAAATTCTATATCAGATGGCTTAGTATTATTTTTTTAGTTTAGTACGGCAGTATTCCGGAAGATCTTCTGACCATGGAAGCAGTTTCTTTAACTCTTTCTCTTTAGGAAAAGCTCCCATTTTTCTGAGTTCATCCAATATATAAGTCAGATATGCGTATGGTTTCAGATGGTTCAGAAGTGCCGTTTCTGTAATGCTGTAAACAAGGGCACTGGCACCAGCTCCCCGTACACTTTTGGCAAACAGCCAGTTGCGGCGTCCCACTGCAAAGTTTTTCAATGCACGTTCTGCACTGTTGTTGTCTATACTGAGATGGCCATCTTCCAGATAGCGTTTCAGATATGCTTCCTGATTAAGCGTATACAAAATGGCATCACCAATAAGGGAAGACCTGTCTACAGAATCTTCCATCGTATGCAGCCATTCAAACAGGGCATCCATAACCGGACGGGACTGTTTCTGGCGCTCCTCATATTTTTCTTCCGGTGTTTTATTGTGGATCATTTCCTCGATCTTATAGAGGATCCCGATCCTTGACATCGCCTGATATGCAATGGTCTCTTTCAGCTGTTCTTTTGTAAAGTCTTTTTTTAATGCTGTGAGGGCTGCATCAAAACGTCGTCTTGCATGGGTAAGGCACCCGCTTACTATGATACCTTCTCCTAAACTGTGATAAGCCTGATATCCATCACAGGTCAGATACCCATGAAACCTGTCCCCTAAAAAGTTTACAGGATGATACCCCGCACGGGTCCTTTCATAATCGAAGAGTACCATCTGCGGGGAACCACTGAATTCATCCGTGAGATATACCCACATCCAGTTCTGGGTCGTCCCTTTCTGATCCGGTTCTCCGAGTACCTGGATCCGGCTTTCGTCACAATGGATATATCTGCTTTCCAGAAGTTCCTCTTTCATCAGCTGATACAGCGGTTTCAGGTATCTGTCTGCACAGTTTATGATCCAGTTCGCCATAGTCTTTGTGGAGAGATCGAGATCATATCTGGCAAACTCTCTTTCCTGACGTGCCAGAGAGGAGGAGGCACACCATTTTGCTTTGTATGCTTCTATTCTTTTGTTCTCAGCAATCGGATATTGTATCGGGATTTCCGCTGATAATGCTTCGCTTCGTACTTCCAGTGGCGTTTTGCAATGGAATCTTTCCTGCAGTCTTTCTTCGGCATAAAACTTTATATATTTGTCGATTGCCGAACGTAAAGATATCTCGTCGGTTATCTTATACATACAATACATCTCTGATTTGATAATCCCCCACAATCCTTCAGTAGGACCATTATCAATGCAGTGTCCAACACGGGACATAGACTGTTCCATGCCTTGTTCTCGAAGCCTTTTCTGAAATATTCTGCGCGTGTACTGAAAACCTCTGTCAGAATGAAAAATCGGCCTGGCATCCGGATTATCTTTGAGAGCCTTATCGTATGTGTCAAACACGAGCTTATTGTCATTTCTTCCGCTTATGACATACGCAACTGGAAATCGATCATATAGATCAAGGATGACACTGAGATATAGTTTCCTGCCAGTCTCAGGAACCTTGAATTCCGTAACATCCGTAGCCCATTTCTCATTAGGTTTCGTTGCATTGAATTCCCTCTTCAGCTTATTTTCCGCTGTTGTCTCCGGTCTGGACGACGGGTATTTCTTCTTCTTTTTACGGATAATAGAATGAATTCCCAGCTTCCTCATGATTCTGTGAACCCTGTTCCTGCTGTAGCTGGTGTGATTGAAATGGTTGATCCAGCTTGTCATCCGCCTGTATCCCAAGATATGTCCGAACCGTTCGTCATACTCCTTTATCAGTTCTGCCAGTTTTGTGTTCTCGGATTCCTGCTCTGGAATTGTCCGGTGCAGCCATTTATAGTAAGCAGCGTGTGATATGCCCAATTGTTTGCACATCCAGTTGACACCCCATTGCTTTTTTTCGTAAAAATATTTTATTACCTGATATTTTGATTCAAACCGTAGTTTTCCAAGCCTCACATTCTTTCGAATTCCTTCACTTTTTTTTAACAGTTCCACCACCATATCTTTTTCTTCAAGCTGGCGCTTTAGTCGCAGGTTCTCCCGGCGCAGCCATTCCAGTTCATCGACCTCATCATCCGTTTTGTGGTGCCCGCGTTTATCGGACAGTCCATCTTCCCCAACAGCATCATATTTTCTGACCCATGAGTACACCTGGCTATAAGAAACATCATATAGAGAAGCTGTTCCTTTATAATCACGGTTATGGGTAATACAGTATTCAACGATTTCCTTACGTTCAGCTAACGTTGTCTTTCTTCGTGCTTCTGCCATATAGACCTCCCTCTTGGGATCATAATCCCTAAGTTCTCTATTGGCATTATACAACGAAATCCATTTTTGTAGTGTTGCATGTGCAGGAATTCCATATCTGGCGCATAAATCGGTAACCGATCCTTCCCCGTTGATATACTTCCGAACCATTTCAATTTTAAATTCACTGGAATAGGAATGGTTAGCTGTAACAGGGCAGAGGGCTTTTATTCCCCCATTTTGATATGCCAGTATCCAGTCTCTTATAGTTCGTGTACTTTTTATAGATAAATCTACCATAATTTCAGAGACAGAACGTATTCCATTCAGATAATCCTCGACAGCAGAAATTTTTTCTTCAACCGTACACTTGGGTTTTTTTCCCATAAAAATACCTCCAACGTAGATTTTGGTTATTTACCTTGTCTACTTCAGAGGTATCATATCATTATATGGAGAGTGTTAATAATTACATCTACCTATTCGGAGGTGCGTTAGCGTCATAATTCCGATTGCGGAAGAGACTGGAAAATGTTATTCTTATCATAGGCAGTGGAGCTTTCTTAGTTCAGTTGTTTCGTGTGGTAACTTAACAATAACGGATTATGGAAAGTAATTCCACTGCTTTTTAATAAAAATAAAACTGCGCCACAGCCTTGGCAGGCCATCGCGCAGTGATTTTGTTCAATCTTAGTTTATCATTCCTGTTCTTATGTGTCAAGTTCTGTGCTTATCTTTTCCCACCATTTTTCCAAATTTGACTTATCCATGAACTAGTGCCTCAGAAAAGGAAATCAAACCACTTCTGACCGAATAAACCAATATAATGCTATCAACCCCCAAAATATCCTCTCACATTTCTCCCCATCTTCCGTTAAACTACATACACAAGCAACTAATACGGAGATTTTTCTCCACACTACACATTATTGAATAGAGAGGATTTTCGAATGAAAAAAGCACTTATCACCGGTATCACTGGTCAGGATGGCTCTTATCTTGCGGAGTTTCTGTTAGAAAAAGGTTATGAGGTTCATGGTATCACCCGTCGCGCTTCGCTTGCAAATACAGCTCGTATCGAGCACATTATGGATAAAATCACACTGCATGACGGTGACCTTTCTGATTCGTCATCGCTGATTCGTATTATCAATATTGTCCAGCCGGATGAAATTTACAATCTGGCTGCGCAGTCTCATGTACAGGTTTCTTTTGATGTTCCGGAATATTCCGGCGATGTAGACGCACTTGGTGTTCTTCGTATTCTGGAAGCATGCCGCATTCTTGGCCTTACCAAGAATACAAAGGTTTACCAGGCATCTACTTCTGAATTATATGGAAAAGTAGAGGAAGTTCCGCAGCGCGAAACAACTCCGTTCCACCCATACAGCCCGTATGCGGTTGCAAAACAGTATGGCTTCTGGATCGTGAAAGAGTACCGCGAAGCATACGGCATGTTTGCTGTCAACGGTATTCTGTTCAACCATGAATCCGAGCGCCGCGGTGAGAACTTTGTTACCCGTAAAATCACACTGGCTGCCGGAAGAATCGCAGAAGGTATTCAGGATCATCTGGAACTTGGAAACATGGACTCTCTGCGTGACTGGGGTTATGCAAAAGATTATGTGGAGTGCATGTGGATGATTATGCAGCATGAAACACCGGAAGATTTCGTCATCGCAACCGGCGAGCAGCATACCGTACGTGATTTCACCGAAAAAGCATTCGCTGCAAACGGCATTACCATCCGCTGGGAAGGCACCGGTCTGGAAGAAAAAGGCTACGATGCAGAAACCGGCAAAATGCTGGTATGTGTCAATCCGGAATGGTTCCGTCCGACCGATGTTGATAACCTCTGGGGCGATCCGACCAAGGCCAAAACCGTTCTTGGATGGAATCCGCAGAAAACAACGTATGCTGAATTAGTAGAAATTATGGCAAAGCATGACCGTCAGCTTGCAAAACAGGAAAAAGCCATGAACGCCGCACTTTAATTTAGGAGATGCAAAGATCATGATGGAAAAAAATGCAAAAATTTATGTAGCCGGACACCGTGGAATGGTTGGTTCCGCGATTGTAAGAGAACTGAAACGCCAGGGTTATGAAAATATCATTACCCGTACCCACAAAGAACTGGATCTCTGCCGTCAGGATGCTGTCGAGGCATTTTTCGCAGAGGAAAAACCGGAATATGTCTTCCTCGCTGCTGCAAAAGTAGGCGGCATCGTTGCAAACCAGGAAGCACTGGCAGACTTCATGTACGATAACATGACACTGGAAATGAATGTCATCCACTCTGCATGGAAAAACGGCTGTAAAAAACTGGAGTTTCTTGGATCCTCCTGCATTTACCCGCGTATGGCACCGCAGCCGATGAAGGAAAGCTGTCTGCTGACTTCTGAACTGGAAAAAACAAACGAGGCTTATGCACTTGCAAAAATCTCCGGCTTAAAATACTGTGAGTTTCTGAACCGTCAGTACGGAACTGATTATATTTCCGTTATGCCGACCAATCTTTACGGACCAAACGATAACTATCATCCAACCCACAGCCACGTACTTCCTGCACTGATCCGCCGTTTCCATGAAGCAAAGGTTAACAATCTGCCGGAAGTTACCTGCTGGGGTGACGGCTCTCCGCTGCGTGAGTTCCTGTATGTCGATGACCTTGCAAATCTCTGTGTCTTCCTGATGAACAACTATTCTGGAAACGAGACCGTAAACGCCGGAACCGGAAAAGAACTGACCATCAAAGAGCTGACAGAGCTTGTTGCAAAAGTAATCGGTTATAATGGAAAAATCAATTGGGACAGCACAAAGCCAAATGGTACTCCAAGAAAACTGCTCGACGTATCCAAAGCAACCGCTCTTGGCTGGACCTACAAAACCGAGCTGGAAGACGGCATCCGTCTCTCCTACGAGGATTTCCTGAACAACCCGATGCGTGCAGAAAGATAACGGAGAAACTTTATGAATATCGTTTTATTATCCGGCGGCTCCGGCCAGCGCCTGTGGCCGCTTTCCAATGATATCCGTTCCAAGCAGTTTATCAAAATTTTCCATACGGCAGATGGTGAACTGGAATCCATGGTACAGCGCGTTTACCGTCAGATCCGTACGATAGACAAGGATGCAACGGTAACC
>ERZ773108.3152-NODE-3152-length-13064-cov-3.738950_pt1 | contig 13064 bp, 9 predicted proteins | sample MGYA00580570_ERZ773108 | MGnify/ENA primary metagenome ERZ773108 (study PRJEB29015, sample SAMEA2737840) | human gut metagenome | biome: human gut; feature: human-associated habitat; material: faeces | place: China | collected 2012 ...
GGGAAAAATACCTCTCAGACTGCAAGTGTGGAATTTTTGCACTCCGTGCAAAAATTATGCGCGCAGCAGGCTGCAATCCTTTTGTCGGAAAAATCCAAAGGATTTTTTGACAGGGTAAATCGGGGGTCCCGGAAGCCCGAGACCCCCGATTTTTGCTTTTATGCGTTATGCTTCAGCCAATCAGCACTTTTCAAACACCACTGCGGTGCCCATGCCGCCGCCGATGCACAGGGTAGCCAGGCCCTTCTTGGCCTCGGGCCGCTTCTGCATCTCGTGCAGCAGGGTCACGATGATACGGGCACCGGAGGCACCCACGGGGTGACCCAGGGCAATGGCGCCGCCGTTGACATTGACCTTGCTCATGTCAAAGTGCAGCTCACGGGCTACGGCGATGGACTGGGCGGCGAAAGCCTCATTGGCCTCCACCAGGTCGATATCATCGATAGTGACGCCGGCCTTCTTCATAGCGTTGCGGGATGCTACCACGGGGCCTACGCCCATGATCTTGGGATCCACGCCGCCCTGGCCCCAACCGATAAGCTTGGCCATGGGCTTCAGACCATACTTGGCCACAGCCTCGCCGGAGGCCAGCACGATGGCGGCAGCGCCGTCGTTGATGCCGGAGGCGTTGGCGGCGGTGACGCGCTGGGTGCCCTTGTCAGCGGCATCCTGGGCACCGGTGACCTCGAAGGTGTGTACCACCTGGGGGTTGGGGGACTCGGGGCCTACGGGGAAGGCGCCCTTGAGCTTGGCGATACCATCGGCGGTAACGCCTTCCTTCACATACTCATCGCGCTTGAACTCCACGATCTCCTTCTTCACCTTCACGGGCACGGCCACGATCTCGTCATCGAAGCGGCCGGAATCCCGGGCGGCGCAGGCCTTCTGCTGGGAAGCAGCGGCGAACTCGTCCTGCTCGCGGCGGGTGATGCCCCAAATATCATTGATGTTCTCGGCGGTGGTGCCCATGTGATAGTTGTTATAGGCGTCCCACAGGCCGTCCTTGATCATGGTGTCCACCAGCTTCTTGTCGCCCATACGAGCGCCCCAGCGGGCGTCCATGGAGGCATAGGGAGCGGCGCTCATGTTCTCGGTACCGCCGCAGACAACGATGTCGCTGTCGCCGGCCAGGATGGAACGGGCACCCTCGATGACGGACTTCATACCGGAGCCGCAGACCATGCCCACGGTGTAAGCGGGGACGGAGTAGGGAATGCCGGCCTTGATGGAAACCTGACGGGCAACATTCTGGCCCTGGGCAGCGGTGAGGATGCAGCCGAACATCACCTCATCCACGTTCTCGGGAGCGACATTGGCGCGCTTGAGGGCCTCCTTGACCACGATGGCACCCATCTCAGCGGCGGGAGTGTTCTTCAAAGAACCGCCAAAGGAGCCGATGGCTGTTCTGCAGCAATTGACAACATACAAGTCTTTCATGAATGTGTTCCTCCTAATTTTTATAGTTAAATATAGATGCGTGAGAGCGCATTTTTTAAAGCAACCCCATGATAGTCATTTTTTTAACAATAGTCAATGGTCAAAAGATACAAAAATGTACCTTGTCAAAAAGATTGTGATTTATGGCAATGAAAAGCTTCGATCTTTCGTTGTTTTGACGAATAAAATTCAGCCGTTATCAGGATTGAGGCGCCGTATCCGTGCCCGCTGAGGTATTGCTGTCCGTGCCGGCGCCGGAAAGCTGACTACGCAGGGTCTGCAGCTTGGTATAGAAGCGGGCAACGTTCAGCTTGTCATAGCTGCGGCAGTTGTAGCGAATGCCGGCGCTCTCCCGCATAGCGTCCAGCTTGGCATTGAACATTTTATCCAGCACAGCGTCAGCATTCAGGGCCTGGCCCACGAATACATAATAGCCTTTGGCGGTGGTCACCACATCGCTGACCTGCCCCTCTGCCAGAGCGGTCAGGACGGCGGCAACGCTGCTGTCCAGATCCTGGACGGCGACCGTTTCGCCGGTTTCCGATGCCTGCAGCGCCAGCTCTTGAGCAATTTGCAGATAGGCAGCCGTCATATCCTCCGCGCTGCGCAGGCGGGCCGCGGCCTCCTGAGCTTGGGCCAGGGTAGCGGCGTCGGTGGCCTCATCGCCGGTGATGGACCAGTACAGAGGAAGGAAAGTGCAGTAGCCGCCGCTTTGGGCGAAGGCGGCAATCTCCTCATCGGAGGGGCGCAGGGCACCGCCGGCGGCGCAGTAGGCCTTATACAGCTCGGAATACAGGAAGTATACCTGGTTGATCTGCTGGAAGCCTTCATCGGTGAGCCCCATAAGCTCCAGCTGCTTGGCATAGCCCTCTTCGCCGCCGTAGTAGGTCACATATTGCTGGCGCTGGGCGTCCAGCTGGGCCTGGGACTCCTCGGACAGGGTGATCCCGGCCTCCTGCGCCCACTGGCGCACCACGGCATAGAGCACCACCGTGCGCTGGGCGTCCTCCATGGCGTACTGGCCGTAGGTCAGACCGCCGCTGACGGCGGCGTCAAAGTCCACGGAGCCCATATAGGAGGACAGATAATCGCAATCGTAGGCCAGCCAGTAGAGGTATTCCTCGGCGGACACGGATCGCTTGTTCACGGTCATCAGGGCGGCGTCCGGATGGATGCCGCTGGCCTGATAAAATATGCCGTCGGTACGCTTGCCGTTGGGCATATTGCCCACCAGTGCTACGCCGGCCACCAAAAGAACGGAGGCCAGCAGACCGGCCAATGCGCGGATGATGAGTTTTTTCATGTCGTTTCTCCTTCTGTTTTGGGTGCTTGGCCCTTTATTTCCAGCGTGCCGAAAAAGTCTTTTCGCCCCGCTGCCTAAGTTTTTGAAGCTTTGAAAAAGCTCCAAAAACGATTGATTTGAATGGTGAGGGACACCCTTCTTGGGTTTCCCTCACACTCTCTTCCTTACCGTTATCGCAAATCCTGCCACTTTATCGACAATCTCAAAGCCGAGCCCCGGCGGCAGGCAGGGTATTTGTATATTTTTTCATGGCCGCGACGGTATAGATCGCCACCAGCAGCTCGGTAATAGGCATGGCCAGCCACAGGGCGTTCGCTCCCAGCACCACAGGCAGCGCCAGGATCAACACCCCGCTGACCACCAATCCCCGAGCCACCGACACGATGAACGCCGCCCCGGGCTTCATAATGGCCTGGAAATAATAGGTGGAGAAGATATTCAGCGGCAGCAGAGGGAATGACAGCGCATAGGTGCGGATGATGGCCGGTGCTATAGCCAAAATAGCAGGGGTAGGTGACATGAAAATACGGATATAGAAATTGGGGCAGGCCAAGCTCAGGGCCGTCCAGAAAATGCTGAAAAAGGCCACTGTATACAGGGCAAGTCGGAGGGTCTGCCGGATACGCCCGGCCTTGGCCGCACCGTAGTTCATGGAAATAATAGGCTGCGACGCCTGGCCCACGCTGTAGGCGCAGCACTGGGCAAAGGTACTGATTTGTATGATAGGGCCGTAAACGGCCATAGCATCGCTGCCCAGCCAGCGCATGATCTGCCGGTTAAACAGCACCGTCAGGATGCCCATGGCCACGTCCACAAAGAAAGTAGAAAAGCCGGTAACGGAGATAGCCCGGAGCTTTTCGCCCAGCCTCTCCGGGCGCACCAGGCGCAGGGTATTTTTCCGGCTCACAAAGTGGATGAGCATCACCAGAAAGGATATGCCCGAGCCGATGGCCGTGGCCAGGCCCGCGCCGTAAACGCCCATATCGCAGGGGAACACGAAGAAATAATCGCCGAATACATTAAAAATGCCCCCGGCCAGCACGCTCATGGTGGCCAAGCCCGGGTTTCCGTCATTGCGCAGGAACCCCGCCAGCAATTGGTTCAGCAGGAACAGCGGGAACACCGGCTTGATGGGCTGCATATACCGCTGGGCCAGGGCCAGCAGCGATTCATCCGCGCCGAAGAAGGTGAGAATGGGCCCCTCAAAGCACCATATCCCCGCCCAGGCCAAGGCAGCCAGTATCACCGCGCCGATGGCCGCTGCGGTAAAATACTGGTTTTCGCTGCCGTCCCCGCGGCCGCCGCCACGCCGGGCGCTGAACAGCACGCTGCCGCCGATGCCCACCAGCAGGCCCAGGCTGTAGATAATGTTCCACAGCGGTGCTACCACCGCCAGGGCCGCCGTACCCTCCGGTCCCTGATACTGCCCCACCATAGCCACATCCACGATGGAATAAACGGAGGCGATCAGAGCGGTGCCAAAGGACGCCGACAGATATTTAAAATAAATGGGCTTGATTTTCCCGTTCAGAAGTTCCATACTGCATTCCTCCTTTTTCAAGAAAAAACGGATAAGAAACAAGCGTCTCAGCTTGTCTCTTATCCGGCTGCTGCTTCTCCGAACAGCTCGCCCTCCGAGCTTTCCGGGCCATTATAGCGGCGGGTTTCCCATATGTCAAGGGTGTTTGTGAGAAAAAAGTAATAAAAATTAGGGTATTTAATTTTTCGGAAAAGCACTTGTAAAATAGGGAAATACTACATAAAGGCTTTTGCCGCCGGGCAAACATGGCAAACACCCCTGCTGCTCGCGGGCAGCCTTTCAATAATCGCCGTCTATGACAGTGTGCGCCGCACCCTGCCATAAGTTTTTTTGCTTTGGGAAAGGTGGTGGTTCTATATTCAATTGTTAAGAGGACCGGCATCAGCCAAAAGTATTGCTCCGAAATATGGCAGCCGCTGATGGCCGGGCAGACAATCCGTGCCCGAAAGAATTTAAAGAAATTGGAGGAACACTTATGAAGGTGAAAAGAAAAATCCGTTCACTGTTAGTATCCCTGCTGTGCGCTATGCTGCTGGCAGGCGTTCTGCCCACGGCCGCACTGGCCGAAGATCAGATTCCCACCGACAACCCCCGCTACACCACCGGTGTCTCCAGATCCAAAACCGCCACGCCCCTGGACACCACTACCTGGACCTCGGACGTGACCCTTTCCCTGCCCAGCGCAGAGGAAAAGCTGGACTCCGATGTGGTATTCGTGCTGGATGGCTCCTCTTCCGCCAATACCAACGTGGTGATTGAGGCTCTTGACCTTCTGAGCGAGCTGAAAGATGCCGCTGAGGACAGCGGCGCCGCCGTGAACGTGTGCGTCGTGAAATTCAAGCGCCAGGCCTACAAGTCCGACTGGTTCGATCTTTCAACAGACTATGACGCCATAAAGGCCGCTATGGGGACCAAATACTCCGGCGGCACCAACATCCACGCCGGTCTTCTGGCCGGTAAGGCGGCTCTGGAGGATCACCAAAACATCTCCCCCGACAAAAAGTACCTGGTCTTAGTGTCCGACGGCTCCACCTACCTCTACAGCAAGGATGGCAACTGGGCCAGCGACACGCCGTTCTCCCGCTCTTACTACACTAAGGAGAACTACAACGGCTTTGCCGGCGGCTTTTGGGATAACGGCCTCTATGAGCCGAACAACTATTCCGAGGTCAACGTTCCCCGGCCCAAGACGACCTCCAATGTGGCCACCTGGCAGGCATACCTGGCTGATGTGGCGGAAAGAAACGCCGAGAGCAACGGAGATCAGTATGATTACCACATCAATTATGATCTGAACTTCAACCATGGGATCCCCAGCGATGACTTCAAGTCCCAGCCCTGTGAGCCCCGGACCGCCAATAACCGGGACATGGCCTTCTACTATGCCGACCAGGTCTGGCAGCAGATCCAGAGCGCCGGGTATAACGCATACTCCATCGCCACGCAGGATAGCTCTGCCGGCGCCGGTAATGCCGATGATTCCTACTTCTTCATGAACTATCTGAACGGGGGCAGAAGCCTGGACTTCAGCACCATCCGGAACGAGATCCTCTACGCCGTGGACGCCGGCTCCTATGTCACCGACTACATGGGCTATGTGGAGAACGACTACAACTTCGACCTGGTCAATGATCCCGCCAAGATCTATGTCACCGTGGGCGATGAGACGCTGGAGGCCGTGCCTCTTCAGGAGAACACCTATGGCTTCGGCTGGGACAAAGAGAATAACTCTTATAACTATGTTCTGACCTATACCCCCGCAGCGGACGGTGAGGAGCACTTCCTGTGGAACATCAACGTACCCATCACCAACCTCCGCCATGTGCAGCTGCACTACACCGTGGAGCTGATGAACCCCAAGACGGAAGCCGGTACCTATGGTACCTATGACGCCAATGGCAGCCAGGACTATGACGGCCTTTACACCAATAGCAGCGCCACCCTCCACCCCATGGCTACCGGCGCCGAAATAGTGGGCGACGGTCAGGATTTCCTGAAGCCCACCGTCTCCTATCAGATCAACTACTACACCGTTACCGTTAACTTTGTGGACGAGGACGGCAACATCGTGGCCCCTGCCTACACCTCCGACAGCCTGAAGGAGGGCTCCGCCTATGACGTGACCGCTCAGGCCGCACCGGCCATCCAGGGCTACACCTATAAGGTCACTACCGGTGACGCCCTCACCGGCACTCTGGACGGTAACAAGGTCATCACTGTGGTCTACACCAAGGACACCGTTGATCCCATCAAGCCTGAGCCCACTAAGCCCGCTGATACCCCCAATACCGGCGACAGCAGCCATATGTTCCTGTGGCTGGGCCTGGCAGTCATCAGTGGCGGCGCAGTCATCGGTGTGGTGATTGCCAATAAAAAGAAAAACCACAACAGATAACCGCGCAGCTTAATCTATCCGACAGGCCGCCATCTGCGGTCTGAAAAACAACCTATAAAAGCATGCTGCCCACAGGCGGCATGCTTTTTCTGCTTTCCAATTTTCAAAAAATCCATGGCGCCCAATGGTGACAGAAAAGTCATTTGGGGCGGCTTGTGCAGGAATGTCTAATGTGGTAAAATGGGACGCATCAGGAGGTGTCGAAGCATGTCTGCAAGCAACAAGAAAAAAATCCTTCGGCGCCTGTGGCCCGCTCTGTTGGTGTTTTTAGCTGCTTTGGCCGCACTTGAGCTGTTGTGGCCGGTTCTGCGCCAAAGCGGCACCGTCCCGGTCAATGACGGAGTCGGCACCATATACATCGTGCCGGATCCAGCCCTGCCCGCCAACACCCTGGACAGCGGCGACTTCACCCGCCAGGGCGATGCCGTGCTCTACACCGGCAGCCGGTACACTGCCAGCCAGGGGGTAGATGTGTCCGAATGGCAGCGGGAGATCCGCTGGCAGGAGGTGGCCGACGGCGGCATTGATTTCGCCGTGATCCGCTGCGGCTATCGCCGGTACGTCAGCGGCAGCCTGGAGCAGGACACTTTTTTTGAGGAGAACTACAGCGCCGCCGGGACAGCCGGGCTGCGCCGGGGTGTGTACTTCTTCTCCCAGGCCGTCTCCGTAGCGGAGGCTCAGGAGGAAGCCGCTTTTGTGCTGCAAATGCTGGCCGGCCGGCCTTTGGAGCTGCCGATTTTTTATGATTGGGAAACTGTCACTGCCGAAGATGGCCGCGCCAACGGCCTGGACGGCAAGACCGTCACGGCCTGCACCGCCGCCTTCTGCCGGGCCATAGAGCAGGCCGGCTACACAGCCGGCATATACTTTAACCTCCAAATGGGCTACCACACCTATAATCTCTCCCCTCTCAAGGACTACACATTTTGGATAGCGGAGCCGGGTAAGTATCCCTCCTTTTACTACCATGCGGCCCTGTGGCAGTATGACCACAGCGGCACCGTACCAGGTATCGATACGCCGGCAGACCGAAATCTGCTGTTTGAAGGGCTGTAGGTGAGGTAATCCGGTATGTGCCGAAAGCGGAACAGAATTCATATCGCGGAAAAATAGCGTTCCCCAGGGACTAAACAGCACCCCATCTGTTAGACAAGCATTCTATCATACTTGTCTGACAAATGGGGTATTTTTCTATGACAAAGGGAGTACCGAGCAAACGGTATACGCCGGAATTTAAGAAGCCGGTTGCGGAAACCATGCTGACGATTTGATGTCAACAGCAGAGATCAGATCAAATCATGGAAACGAATCTATCGAACAGGCGGATAATGCAGGTTCAATCGCACCCATTCTGCTATTCCTTGCCGAAAAGCCAAACCGGAAATGGGTCATGGATGTGAGGGAGTTCAGCCTGCTCGGAGAAAAGGGCTATTTGTCCCCAATTCTCCATCCGCCGCAGAATCAAGGCGAAGCTAAAGGGCTTGCCGCCTGCAATTCACAGACAGCAAGCCCTCTCAGCTGCTCAAATAATTTCTATTAAGAATATTTGTCTACCCTTTCAGGGTCAGCGCACCAAGGCCGGTCGTTTTTTCACTTGGCTATTATGGAAGCGATTTAATTTAGCTCCGCTCAAATATCTTGAGGATGTCGTCAAAATGCGTCTGCTCCTCCTGCAGCTGCCGGGCCTCCTCCTCGGACTCAGCCTCCGGCTCTGCAGCGGGCTTTTCCTCGGTTGCCTTGGCAGCGGCGGAAGCGGCAGGATTGGCGGCCCCGTCCGGCTCGGCAAAGCCGGTGGCGATGACGGTGACGCGGATCTCGTCATCCAGATTCTCGTCAAAGGTGGCGCCGAAGATGGTCAGCGCATCAGGATGCACCGCCTCCTGCACCAGGGTGGCAGCCTGCTCCACCTCCTCCAGGCCGATGTCCATGGAGCCGGTGACGTTGATGAGAACGCCCTTGGCACCCTGGATGCTGGTCTCCAGCAGGGGGCTGGAAATGGCCATACGAGCAGCCTCCTCGGCCTTTCCCTTGCCGGCGGCGCGGCCCACGCCCATATGGGCCAGGCCGGCATCCTTCATCACGGCGGTGACATCGGCAAAATCCAGATTGATAAAGCCGGTATCTCGGATCAGGTCTGAAATGCTCACCACTGCCTGGCGGAGCACATCGTCTGCGATTTCAAAGGCATTGGCAAAGGTGATCTTCTGATCGGTGGCGTATTTTAGCCGCTCGTTGGGAATGATAACCAGGGAATCCACCTTACCCCGCAGCTCCTCAATGCCCTGCTCAGCCTGCGTCATGCGCTTGCGGCCCTCAAAGGCAAAGGGCTTTGTCACCACGCCCACGGTCAAAACGCCCTGCTCCTTGGCAGCCTCCGCCACCACAGGGGCAGCGCCGGTGCCGGTGCCGCCGCCCATACCGGCGGTGACAAAGACCATGTCGGTATTCTCCAGGGCCTTGGCCAGCTGATTGCGGCTCTCTTCGGCAGCCTTGCGGCCCACCTCGGGATTGGAGCCGGCGCCCTTGCCGCCGGTGAGCTTCTCGCCGATCTGAATCTTATAGCTGGCAGCAGAAGAATTCAGTGCCTGCTTATCCGTATTCACGGCCACAAAATCGACACCCTTGATGCCGTCCGTAACCATGCGGTTGACCACATTATTTCCGCCGCCGCCAACACCGATGACCTTGATGCTGACGACATTCTCTACCCCTGTATCCATTGCAAATGCCATGTCTTTTCCTCCTGGTGCAGATTATGTGAAATGGCAGTTTTATCATCCGTTTAACCATCGGGCGGCAAGAATTTGCCCACCGTTAGCTGAATGGTTTCGCTGCTGCTATACCAAAGTTATTTTATTACAGTTTCCCCTGCGGGTCAAGTATTCCCCGGTATTTTCCCGAAAAGATTATCCGGGGATAAAGCGCACTTCCTTGCGCGTCAGGTCGATGGTCCCTTTTTCATTTTGCTCCAGCTTGGTATCCACCACGGCCAAAAGGCAGTCCAGCTTATATCCGAAATCATCATCCGGGGACAGGAGCACGTCAAACCGTCCGTCAAAGCGCAGGGTAATGATTGCAGCGTCGGCCACGCTGATCTGTTGGCAGCGGCCGAGGGCGTCTCTCTGCTCCAGCGCCCGGAGCAGCTGCAATAGGCTCTCCTTGGCGGATTCCTGCTCATCGGGCACCTGCAGGGGCATGCCCACCTGGGGGTCCACCGGCGTCAGCCCAATGATGCGCGTTACCTCCTCCCCCGCCGCGGCCTGCTCCACCAGCTTACCGCTGCCGCTCAAAATCCAATCGCCGCCGGATTGCTCAATGGCGCAGAGGGTAGCATTTTCCTCCACCTGGATGCAGAGGGTATCCGGCAGCTTGCGGCTAATGCGTACGCTGGAAATATAGGGCAGGCTGCGGGTGATAGCCTCCGCAGCGCTGAATTTGTTGACAAGGAACAGATTATCGCCCACATGGATGCCGCCGCTGTCGGCGATTTCCTGGGCGGTATAGCGGCTGTTGCCGGTGACCTCAATGGTATCCACCTTGAAAAATACGGCCAGGGCAGCCACAATGGCGCTGCAGATGACAAAAAACACCAGCAGCTTATATAAAAAGGAAAAGCTTCCCTTTCTTTTTCTGCGTCTGCGTCTGTTTCGGCCGCTCATATGACACCTCTGCTTTCGTTTAGTCTTCTCTGTATATGCAGGCCCCCAGGCCCGATAGATCGCCCACTATATCGGCGTAACCCCGCTCGATGTGATGGATCTGCTCCACCCGGGTGACGCCCTGTGCCTGCAGCCCCGCCACCACCAGGGCCGCGCCGCCCCGCAGGTCTGTGGCCTGCACAGTGGCGCCCTGCAGCCGCTGCACCCCGGTAACGATGGCTGAGTGCGAATCTGCGCACCCATTTTAATAAGCTGCGGCACATGGCGGAACCGGTCGGCGAACAGGTTCTCCACAAATACCGTGGAGCCGCGGCTCCTTGTAAGCGCCGCCATCAGGAGGGCCTGGTCATCGGTGGGAAAGCCCGGATAGGGCGAGGTTCGCACCGGCGGTACTCCCCGCAATCGGCCGCCGCTTTTCAGGCAGATGCCCCCGCCGTCGCTGCAGATCTCGCAGCCGCTTTTCTGCAGGATGCACAGCACCGCTGCCAGGTGGCGATAGTCCGCCCGGTGCAGGTATACACAGCCGCCCGCACCGGCCGCTGCGCACAGATATGTAGCCGCCACAATGCGGTCCGGACGCACCCGATGGGTGCAGCCGTGGAGCTTTTTCCGTCCCTCCACCACCACGGTGGCGCTGCCGGCTCCCTGGACGCATGCACCCATGGCCCTTAGAAAGTCCTGCAGCTCCATGATTTCCGGCTCCCGTGCGGCGTTGGATATGACCGTCGTGCCGGAGGCGGCGCAGGCCGCCAGAATGGCGTTCTCCGTAGCTCCCACACTGGGTGTACGCAGGAATATTTCTGCCCCGTGCAGGGCAGCGCCCCGGCACCGCAGGCGGCCGCTTTTTTCCTCAATTTCCGCGCCCATGGCGCGCAGCGCATACAGATGCAGGTCGATAGGCCGGGGTCCCAGGTCGCAGCCGCCGGGCTGCGAGCACACCGCCTCCCCGCAGCGGCCCAAAATCGCCCCCAAAAACATCACCGACGAGCGCATGCGGCCCATCAGCTCCTCCGGAATCTCGCAGCCGGTAATCTGGCGGGTATCCACCACCAAATCCGGTCCCTCCCGGTGAACGGTGCCGCCCAGATGCCGGATGATCTGCACGGCCGTATCCACATCGCTGAGGGCGGGACACCCCCGCAGGCAGCAGACGCCGGGGCAGTGTACCGTGGCCGCCAGCAGGGGCAGCACACTGTTTTTGGCTCCCTGCACCGTCACCGCACCGGAGAGCTTCCTGCCGCCCTCCACCAAAATGACGCTCATATTCCTCCCCCGTTTTTCATAGAATGTACGCCATCCTATGCCGGGGGAAGCCTATAGGTGCTATGAGCAAAGTGCGTACTGCTCTTTTACTTCACCAGCTCCATCACAGTCTGATAGATGCGCTCTGTGGCATCCAAAATACCCAGCTCCGCCATGCCCCGGCTCATGGAGGCGCGGCGGGTGGGGCTGGCCAAAATATCCCGGGCGGTACGATAGAGCTTATCGCCGCTGGACTCCTCCTCACGGATGAGGCAGGCGCCGCCGGGCTGAGCCAGGATCCGGGCGTTTTTCACCTGGTGGTCGTTGGCCACATACGGGGACGGCACGATGATAGTAGGCAGCGCCAGGGCGGTGATCTCGCTGATGGTAGATGCGCCGGCCCGGCAGATCACCAGGTCCGCCGCCCGCATCACCACGGCCATGTCGTAAATATACTTCCGCACATCCAGCTTGTGGCTGCCCGGGAGACCTGCCTTCTGCATCTCCTGCTGCATAGTCTCCCAGCCCCGTCCGCCTACGGCGTGGATGTGGTAAAAGGGATACCCGTCCTCTTTTTCCTTCTTAAAAAAGTCCAGCATCTGCCTGTTCATGGTGCTGGCCCCCAGGCTGCCCCAGAAGGACACCACCAAAGGCTCGTCCTTCCCCATGCCCAAAGCCGCCTTGGCTTCCTCATGGGTCAGGTCAAAGAAGTCTCCCCGCACCGGGGTCCCGGTGACGGCAATGCGCTCCGGGTGCTTGTAGAGCGCCCGGCACTCCTCAAAGCCCACCATAATGCGCGAGGCGTGCTTTTCCAGCATTTTTGTGGTCAGCCCCGGGATCATGTTGGCCTCGTGTACCGCCGTGGGGATGCCCCGCAGGGCGGCGTATTTTACCATGGGATAGCTTGCGTAGCCTCCGGTGCCCACCACCAGGTCCGCGGGAAACTCCTTGAGAATGGCCCCCGTCTTGCGCCGCAGAGCCAGCATTTCCCAGGCACTCTTGCAGTTGTGCCGGATGGCCTCCCAGCTCACCGACCTCTCCAGGCTGCCCACGGCAATGCCCCGATAGTCGTAGCCCGCCTGGGCCACCAGGTCCCGCTCAATGCCCTCCGGCGTTCCCACAAAGAGGACCTCCACCGTAGGGTCCTTTTTCCGCATATAGCCCGCCAGGGCCAAAGCCGGGTTCACATGGCCCGCCGTGCCGCCGCAGGTAAAGATAACTTTCATCGCTTCCTCCTCTTATCCGCCCCGGGGTGCCGGGATCTGCCTGGATACACTCAGTACAATGCCCATTTCAAATAGCTGCAATGCCAGGGCCGTGCCGCCGTAGCTGAAAAACGGCAGGGAAATGCCCGTGGCCGGGACCAGTCCCGATACCACCGCAATGTTCAAAAAGGTCTGCAGGCTGATCTGGGTCATAACGCCCACCACCAGCAGCGCCCCGAAGCGGTCCCGGGCCTGGAGGGCGACCCAAAAGCCCCGCAGGATC
>ERZ773108.3158-NODE-3158-length-13055-cov-9.173231_pt1 | contig 13055 bp, 9 predicted proteins | sample MGYA00580570_ERZ773108 | MGnify/ENA primary metagenome ERZ773108 (study PRJEB29015, sample SAMEA2737840) | human gut metagenome | biome: human gut; feature: human-associated habitat; material: faeces | place: China | collected 2012 ...
ACCCGTCCGGGCGTCTTCGCGGGCGGCGACGCCGTGACGGGCGCCGCGACGGTCATCCTGGCCATGGGCGCGGGACGCACCGCGGCCAAAGCCATCGACGAATATGTAAAATCACGTGCAAACGGCACACATTAAGCGAGAGTTCCGTATATTAGCTGCAACATGCAAATCCGATAAATCCGACACCATGAACAACATCAAATCCCTGATCGCCGCACTGACTTTCGCCGGCCTGACGGCCTGTGCCGACAACAGCCCCAAAACCTTCTCGGGATTCATCACCGACGCCTCGATGAACACCGTCACCGTCCGTGCGCTGACCGACGAGAGCACCTGCACCTTCGCGACCACGGACGCCGACAAGAGCGACGCCAACGGCCTGCTGCTCGGCGCCCCCGTCACCGTAGACTACACGGGCAAGCTGAAGGACGGAACCGCCGCCACGAAGATTGCGACCGATCCCACCTACGCCGAAGCCGTCGGCAAATGGACGATGCCCGACCCGATTGCTCCCGAAGGCGTCATGGGCGTCGAGATCATGGTCGAAGGCGCAGCCAGGTCGATCAACATGGCGACGCTGGTCTACACCTCGTGGGAACTTCAAGGCGAGGCGGACAAAATCCTGCTCAAGGGCCAGAGCCTCGGCAACGGCCAGACCATCGACTTCACCCAGACGGGCATGATCGCCAAAACGGCCGACGGGAACTACACCCTCACGATCGAGGGCACGGGCACGGTCTACACCAAGGCCAAGCAGTAAACAGCTTTTCCGCCCCGAAAAGCCAGCGCCTCCGGACTTCCGGGGGCGCTTTCGTTTCCGGGAGGGTCCGGCGTCCGTTTTTCCCCGAAAATAGCGGCTCCGACGCTTGCTAAATCCGTGCTAAATGCGTAAATTTGTGGCTACTAACCCGTTTATCCGAACCATGAACAAAATTCTGACGGGAGCCTTGCTGCTCCTCTTTTCCTCCAGCGCCGCGGCGCAGACACCCCGCGACTCGATTGCATTCGCCTCCGCCCAATGGCGCACGGCCGACCTCGGCGGCGGCGCCGAATGCCGCTACGCCCAGATCGACATGTTCGGGTCGCGGCAGAGCATCTCCGTCGCCACCTACCCCGGACGCAGGTTCACCACCTCGATCGTCCACCTCGATCGCAGGGCCGAGTCCACGAGCGATCTGGGGAAGGCCGCCGGCGCGGAGATCGCCGTCAACGGCAGCTACTTCAACGTCAAAACCTTCGAACCGGTCACCTTCGTCCTGCTCGACAGGAAGATCGTGGGACGCACCACCCCCGAGGAGGCATTCCGCACCAACGGCGTCATCGCCTTCAAGGACCGCAAGGGCCGCCGGATGGAGATCTTCCCGTGCGACACGACGCAGTATGCCGACGTGGCGCGCCGCTACCGCTCGGCGCTGGCCGCAGGCCCGGTGCTGATCGACGGCGGCAAGGTGGTCGAATACACCTCCGGAAGCAGTTTCTACACGCGCCGCCATCCCCGGACGCTGATCGGCAAACGGGCCGACGGCACGGTGGTGATGGCCGTGATCGACGGGCGTTTCAAAGGCCAGGGCGACGGCGCGACCATCGCCGAAACAGCCTACATCGCACGCCAGTTAGGTCTTACCGAGGCGCTGAACCTCGACGGCGGCGGCTCCTCGACGCTCTGGACGGCGCAGGAAGGCGTCCTCAACCATCCCTACGACAACCGCCGCTTCGACCACGAGGGCGAGCGCGGGGTCCCCAACTGCATCGTGGTCCGCAGGTGACCGGCCAGCGGCCCTGAATCAAAGAACGCGGTTTGATGAAGTTGCATCAAACCGCGTTCTCATTTAACCCGACCGTCCTTATTGCTTCGACTGCACGTACTGTTCGTACAACCGGTCGTAACAAGCCTTCAACTGCGGGAACTCCGCCTTCTTCACCTCGTACATGAAGACGCCCCGGTAGTGCGCATCCTCGTACAGGGTCTTCAGGATCGCCGTCCAGTCGTTGTCGCCCCGGCCCTGGCCCGGCAGTTCGTGACACTCGCTGCGGCCGTCGCCGTCACTGACGTGAATCGTCCTCACCCGGCGTCCGAGCGCACTGATCAGCAGTTCGGGATTGTCGATGTGGTTGGTGTCGACCGCAGCGTCCACCTCCCGGGGCACGAGCGACATGATGTGCAGCACCTCTTCGACCGTACGGCCCAGCGGGCGTTCGTAGTTCCCGTCCTTGACCAGTTCGTAGCCCAGCATGTTCTCGATCACCACCCGGGCGCCGATCTTCTTCGCATCGGGAAGCAGCTCCCCGACCGAGCGCACCAGCTGCGCGATCCGCGCGTCACGCTCCCCGTGCCCGAGATACCAGCTCGGGTGGAACAGCACGATCCGCGGCGACAGGATCTTGCAGAAGCGCAGCACGCGGCGGTGCAGTTCGACACTCCGCTGCCGCACGGCCTCGTCCGTCTGCGAGAGGTCGATCTCGCGGCCGAAAGGCATGTGCACCGACCAGATTTCGATTCCGGCGCGCTTGAGGTCGCGCTTCAGCTGACGGCAGCGCGCCTCGATCTGCCGATCGTCGGTCATCTCCTTGTTCAGGAACAGCGTCGACGCGCTGATCTCGATGGCGTCGATGCCTGCCCTCTTCGCCTCGGCGAAGGTTTCGTAGGTCCAGTTCGTCACCGGGCCGAAAATCCCGGACGAGGAACCCACCTTCAGCCGCGGCGGCTGCCCGGCAAACACCGGGATTGTGCATAGGACTGCAAGCAGCAGCAGTCCGGTTCTGTAAAGTTTCATAACTGTAAAGATCATAAAAAAGTCGGGCCGATGCAAAACCGCACCTCCTTGCGGGGGGGGGCGGCCGGACGCCGCGACAGATAAAAGGGGCGTTACGACCCCAAAGATACAAAAAAAGGGGCGCACCGATGAAAGCACGCCCCCTGTGAACAGATTTATTTCACGACGGCTCCGATCACCGTCTTGCCCGTGCGCGAAGCGCCGGTCTGGTCGATGGCGCTGACCGCCTCGCCGAAAGCCGGATCGAGCGTCTCGCCCAGGATCTTCAGCTCCGAAGCGGACATGCCGTACTGGCGCGCCGGATTCGCGTCGCCGAGCAGCACGCAGGTCTTCGTCGCACCGCCATTGTCGCCCAGCGGGCTGAGCATCGAGGCAGGATCGAACGCCGCGCCTGCGACAGCCATACCGTCGGCATTGTAGACCGTGCCTCCGATAATGGAGTTGGCGACCTTGTAGCTGGCGTCCTTGAACCAGGCGACATCGTCGGCCGCGCCGTCCGTCGTATTGCCCGAGATCAGCGTATTGTAGACCTCGATGGCCCCTCCGACGGCAGCCTGCTGCAATCCCGCACCGTTTCCGGCCGTCACCGTCGTGTTGCCGGCAATCGTACAGCTGACGATCACCGCCTTGCTCGGCTTGGCCGCCTTGCCGTAGACCGCGATACCGCCGCCCTTTCCGGAATGGTTGCCGCAGACCGTCGAATTGACGATCACCAGGTTGCCGTTTTCGCGGACGTAGATACCGCCGCCGTTTAGGGTCGCATGCTCGGGATTGACGCTGTTGCCCGAAATCGTGGTGTTGCTGATCAGCACATTGGTCTTGCCGCCCGTGTCGCCGAAGACGTAGATACAGGGAGCTACGCCCGACGCCTTGTTGTTGCTGAACGTACAGTTGTTGATCCGCAGCAGTTTGGCTCCGTCGGCCCACAGGCCGCCGCAGTTGTACGTCGTCGTCGACTTGGTCGCATTGTCGGCAACCACGCAGTTGTCGAACAACGCCTCGGCTCCGGCGTCGACACGGATGGCGCCCATGCGGATGTCCGTATTGTCGACGATCTTGCAGTTGAGGATGTCCACCGTCGCGTTGCCGATGAAAATGCCCGCGCCGTAACTCTGGTAGAACTTCACGCCGCCTATCGTCGTGCTGCCCACCGAGCTGAACTGCGACGAACCGTTCTTGATCGTGAATCCGTCGAGCGAAGCCTTCATGCCGTTCATCTTGGCCGCCGTCACCGCAACCACGTGGCATACGGCGTGGTCGCCGTCCAGAATCGTCTCGTTCGCCACGGGATCAGCCACGGCGCCCTCGGCCGCATCGGCCGGATAGCCGCCGATCATCGAGAAGTTGCTGTGGATTTCGAACGTGTTGTCCAGCGCGGTCTTCATGCCCGTCAGCGGAACCGAAGGCACGTAGGAACCCGCAGCCACATGGATCACATCGCCGTTCATCGCCTGGTCGATCGCGTTGGCCAGCGTGGTCGCCGTCTCCCATGTCAGGCCGTCCTTGTCGGCCGAGCCGTCGGTCTTGACATAGTAGTGCGTCGCCAGGTCCGAAGCGCTCGCAGCGGCCTGCGTCACGGGCAGCGTGACGTTCTCGCCCTTGATGACATAGGCCGAGATCGTCGCCGTGCGTTCGTCGAGCGTACGGTTTGCGGCCACGGTCACCGTGATCGTGGCGTCGCCCTGTCCGTACGACGGATCGAACGACACCCAGTCCTTGTCGCATTCGATGCGCCACGGAAGGTTCGATTTGATCGAAAGTTCGTAGTCCTTGGTGGCCTTCTCCGCGGTGATGCTCGTCTCCACGAACGACAGTTCGGGCGTCTCGGGAGTAAAGGCCGTATCGTCGCTAAAATCCTGGCAGGCTCCCAGCGCCGCGCATGCGGCCGTCAGGAGCAGGTATTGAAATATCGTTTTCATCGGTTCCGTCTTTTATTGTTCAACAATCGCCAATCCGGTCGCCACCTTGCGCATGACCCCGCCCTGGTCGGTCGGCCAGTTCAGCAGTTTGAGTTCGCCCTCCGCGCCGTCGCGAGCGATGAAGGTCGACGAGCCGCCGCCGTCGAGGTTGAGCGCGTCGCAGGCTCCGCAGGCCGACATCAGGTTCATCAGGTCCAGCAGGTCGGCGCCGTTCGAATAGTAGAAGTTACGGCCGTCGACCACCATCAGGTAGACCTCCTTGCCGTCCTGCGACACGCCGATCGCCGTACGCGGTTCCATCTTCGCCACCGGCATCGTGTTGCCGCTCTGGTCCAGCTGCTCGCCGTTCTTGAGCAGCAGCGTGCCGAGGCCGCAGACTGCTTCGCGGACGATGTCCTTGTGAAGAGCGTACTCCTCCTCCGTGAAGCAGCAGGCCTCGTTGTCCTTCGTGATCACGAAGACGTTGCAGTCCGTACGGCTGAACGAAGTCTTCACCGCCACGCCGTCGCGGTAACATACGCCGTAGGGGATGTAGGTCGTATTGAAGAAGTCGGCGTTCGTGCCGCCCAAGACCTTCTTCCCGTTCTTCTGCATCGCTTCGAGCTGCTTCATAATCGTCTGGCCGGTGCCCACCTGGTTCTTGTCGTCGGCGAGCGTCGTGCGCAGGGTGATTTTGTCGCTCAGGGCGATCTTGAACAGGAACAGCTGCATGGCCAGTCCGTCGTCGGCCAGAAATGCCATCTCCAGCACGTCCACGCCGTCGGCCAGGTTGTAGGTCCTGTCGCTCTTCACGTGAGCCACATACCCGTTCGATCCGTCGACGATGCTCTGTCCCCAGGCCGTCTGGGCGGTCGTGTCGAACTTGGCGTATTCGTCGAAAGCATTCGAATTGTCGCACGCAGCAAGCAGCCACACGCACAACAGCATTCCGATCATATATCTGTATGTTTTCATCGTTTTATCGTTTTATGCATATTGGACAATCCCGCTAATAACCCGGATTATTCGGTTTGAGGTTCGGATTGTAAAGCAACTCCCGGCTCGGAAGCGGCATCAGGCACTGGTAGTCCTTCGTGCCGAGCGTCTGCGTAGCCTTTCCGGTCCGCACGAGGTCGTACCAGCGGAAACCCTCGGCGAGGAACTCCAGACGGCGCTCCTGAAGCACCGCGTCGAGAAAATCGGCTTCGTTCCCCGGACTCACCCTGTCGAGGCCGCGCTTTTCCCGCAGTTCGTTGAGACGATCCAGACCTCCGTTCAGCCCCTGCGCCTCGGCGCTGATCAGGTACATTTCGGCCAGACGCGAAATCACCACGGGGTCCGACCCGGTCTGCCCGCTGGGGTATTTGTTGACGAAGTTCAGGTTGTCGAGCGTGGTGATCGACACCTCCTTGCGCAGGTCGTTGTCGGCGTACATCGTCATCACGTCGCCCGCGGGACGGTAGTTGTAACTGCCCTTGTTGGGGTGGTTGTAGGAGTAGAACTGGTTGGAAATCTTGATCGACGAACCGTCCTCGGTCAGGCACGAGAAGGCGAAGATCACCTCCTTGTTGGCCTTCGAGCGGAAAATCTTGTCGAAGTCGTCGAGTGCGTAGTTCGGATTGGCGATCAGGCTCTCGGCCAACTCCTTGGCCTCTCCCTTCTTGCCCAGATAGAGTTTCACGCGCGCTTTCAGGGCCGTCACGGCGGCGGGCGACACGTAGTAGAAACTGTCGGCGCTCAACCCGTTCAGGAAGCCCGAAGCCGCGTCGAGGTCCTCCTCGACCAGCTCCCAGGCCATCGAGGCCGGATCGCGCGAAACCTTGGCCTGGGTGTTCTGCCGCAGGACGGGCACGTCGCCGAAGCGGGTCACTAGACAGAGGTAAATATACGCCCGGAAATAGCGGCACTCGCCCAACACCCGGTTCCGCGTGGGGCTGTCGGCCAGCCCCTCGGCGATCGACATGACGTTGTTCACCTGCAAAAGCGCCTTGTAGTAGCCGTTCCACTGGCTGCTGACAAACGTATGCAGCGCATTGGAAAGCGAGTTGATCAGGTCGATCGGGCGGCCCGTGCTGGTCATCAGCTCACCGCCGAAGAGGTCGAACGCGATGTAGGAGTAGTAGGTAGGTCCCTCCTGGACCTTATTGTACATTCCGAGGCGCAGCGCCTCGATGTCGTCGGAGCCGACCACCGTCGGGGAGACCGCCGAATGCGGCTCGATGTCGAGCATGCCGCTGCAAGCACCCATCAGGGGCAGCAGGGCAAACAAGATGATTTTATGCAACGATTTCATGATTGTCGGATTTAGAAAGTGATGTTTACGCCTAACTTGAAGATGCGCGGCTGGGGAACGCCGTCGTTATCCTCGCCGTAGAAGCGCGGATCGAGATTGACGCTCGTCTCGGGGTCCCAGCCGGGATAGCGCGAGCAGAGGAAGACGTTGTCGCCCTGGGCATAGACCCGGAGTCCCTTGAGGTGGATTTTCGAAACCAGCCGCTGCGGGAAGGTGTATCCCAGCGTCACCGAGCGCAGGCGGATGAACGAACCGTCGGTCAGGTACATCGTCGAGTTCTTGCCGTTCCAGCCGCTGTACGAGTAGATCGCGCGCGGGTATTTGTCCGACGTGCCGGGTCCCGTCCAGCGGTTGTCGGCATAGGCTTTCAGCAGCGAGCGGGTATGGCCGGGCTTGGAGCCGGGGATCATCCACGACGCATACACGTCGTTTCCGTAGCTGTACGTAAAGAAGAGGCTCAATTCCAGCCCTTTGTACTTGAAGGTGTTGTTCCAGCCGCCCGAGAATTTGGGGTTGGGGTTGCCCGTGACGATACGGTCGTCGTCCGTGATGTTCCCGTCGCCGTTGCGGTCCCAGTACTTGACGTCGCCGGCGCGCACGCCCTTGTCGTAGAGCGCCTGCGGCACCTCACCGTCGTACTGGTAGATGCCGTCCGTGCGGAAGATGTACCACGAACCCACCGTCCGGCCGAGTTTCAGCGCGCGGTTGGCGCCGATCGACAGCAGGTCGTCTTCGAGCAGCGACGTCAGCTTGTTGACATTGCGGGCGATATTGAACGACGAACTCCACAGCACCTTGCCCAGATTGAGGTGGGTGTTGATCGTGAACTCGACACCCTTGTTGCGCATCGACCCGATGTTGCTCAGGATCGAGGTCTCGCCCGTCGTGGCGTGCACGGGCTTCGAGTAGAGCAGGTTGTTCGTGTTCTTCAGGTAAACGTCGGCGATCATGTTGATCTTGCCGCCCAGGAAGCTCAGGTCGAATCCGGCGTTGTACTGGTCGGCGGTCTCCCACGTCAGACGGTCGTTGCCGCTCGACGAAATGGCGATGCCGCTCTGGCCGCCGTAGTTGACGCCGCCGCTGATCAGGGCCTGCCAGCCGTAGTTGCTGATTCCGTCCTGGTTACCCGTGCGGCCGTAGCTGGCGCGGATCTTCAGGTCGGTCTTCTCGGCGTTCCAGAACGACTCGTTCGAGACGTTCCAGCCGACCGACACCGAGGGGAACCAGCCCCAGCGGCAGTCGGGCGCGAAGCGCGACGAACCGTCGGTACGGATCGTGGCATTGACCACGTAACGGTCCTTGTAGGCGAGGCTCAAACGGGCGAAATAGGATTCGATGGCATATTCCGACAGTCCGGCGCTGGCATCGACGATGTTGGCGGCCACGCTCGCCACGTCGAACGCCGGCGAGGGATAGTTCTGCGCATCAATGTACGACGTGCGGCTCCTGGTCTTGAGGAACGAGTGACCCACCATGGCCCCGAGTTCGAAATCTTCGCCGATCTTGCGGTTATAGTTGGCGTAGAGGTCGATCGTGTTGGTCATCACGAACCGGTTCCGGTCCAGGATGCGGCCCTTGTCGGCGGCATAGGGGTGGTTCTGATTGTAATAGATGTAGTCGTAGGTGTAGGCCGAGTCGTTGTTGTACGACGCCCTGACCGTCAGGCCCTTGATGATCTGCGCCTCGGCCCAGAACGAACCGATGAAGCGGTAGTTGTCCGTATAGGAGGTCTCCTCGGAGAGAATCTGCACGGCATTGTGCAGCAGCAGTTCGTCGGTTCCGCCCGTGTAATAGCCGCCGTTGGGTTTGTAGGGACGGTCGAAGGGGCGCTGCTGCACGGCGCGTCCGATGATCGTCGATCCGAGGTCGGCTCCCGGGATACGGTTGTTGTGCAGGTAGTTGCCGCTGATGTTGGCGCCCACCTTCAGCCATTTGAACATTTCGTGGTTGATGTTCGACTTGAGGTTGACCTTCGAGATGTCGTTCGTCTTGATGACGCCCTCCTGGTAGTTGTAGCTGCCCGAAAGGTAGTATTTGGTCTTGGCGTTGCCGCCCGAAAACGACAGGTCGAGGTAGTGCGACTGCCCGAGCCGGGTGATCAGGTCGAGCCAGTCGGTGTCGGGCATGTCTCCGTAGGGATTGCGGATGGGCTTGACATATCCCGAGCTGTTGACCGTGAAGCCGTTCTGGCGGTTGTAGTTGTCGACGCCCTCGTTGAAGACCTCGACGTACTGCTTCGAACCGACGTATTCGCGGCGCCCGGTGTTGGGAAACTGCGTGATGCTGAAGCCGTAGTTGACCTTGACCTCCGATTTGCCCTCGCGGCCCTGCTTGGTGGTGATCAGCACGACGCCGTTGGTGGCGCGCGAGCCGTAGATCGCGGCCGAAGCGGCGTCCTTCAGCACCTCGATCGACTCGATGTCCGTGAGGTTGAGCGTCGCCAGCGAACTCATGTTCTCGCCGAACGAATAGAGCGACGCCGAGTTGTTCGACAGCGGAATGCCGTCGATCACGTAAAGCGGCTCGTTGCTGGCGCTGAGCGACGACGAACCGCGGATGCTCATCTTCTCGGCCGAGCCGAGGTTACCCGAACTGGTCGAGATCGACACGCCGGCGATGCGGCCCTGAAGGAGTTCCGAGGGCGACATCACGCTGCGCATGTTCTCCTCGGTGGGCTTGAACTGGCTGATGGCGTTGGTCACCAGGCTGCGGCGCTGCGTGCCGTAACCGACCACGACCACCTCGTCGAGGGCCATGTTGTCGTTTTCGAGCCGGACCTCATAGAACCGTGCCGGATCGTCCACCGCAACCTCCCTGGTCTTCAGGCCGAGGTAGGAGACGATCAGGCGGACATCCGTGCGCGCCCCGATCCGTACGGAGAACGAGCCGTCGAGGTCGGTGGTGGCGCCGATCGTCGTGCCGTCGACGATCACCGTGGCGCCGGTGATCGGATTCCCGGCGCTGTCTTTCACGACGCCCTTCACGACGGCATTGGCCGAAGCGCGGGCCGCGGCGTCCCGCTTCGCGGGGGCGGACATGATGGCGATCATCTTGCCCTCGACGCTGCTCACGACGTTCTGTCCGGCGAACATCTTCCCGACGACCGCGCCGATCTCCTCGTTTTTGACATCGAGGGTGATCTTCTTGTTCACATCGGCATCCTTCGTCTTGATGACGAACGAGTAGCCGTAATCCTTTTGCAGGCGTTCGATCGCCGCCTTGACGGTCGCATTGCGGACCGACAGGCTCACCTTCTGGGCCGAGGCCGCGGAGGCCTGGAACAGGAAGCACAGAAGTGCGGCAAGCGTGATCAAACTTTTGACGGAAGGTAAAAGTTTATTCATTACGTTAAGATTTGAAGTTTTGAGAAATAGGTCATTAAAGATTCCGTTCGTTCTGTGTACTACATGATATGGTTATTTTAGGGGTGGCGATATGTAATATACCTCGGCTTCCCTGCGCACCGAGAAAAGGCGGTCCTTGTTGAGCGCATCGAGGATTTCGTCGAGCGACTCCTCGTTGACGAACGAGGCGTAGTAGGTCTCGTCGCACAGCGATTTGTCCGTGACGACGATCTCGACGGCGAAGTGGCGGCGCAGGTCGGCGACGATGTCGCCCAGGGTCTGCTCCACGAAGAAGAAGTTGTCGTTGTCGATCCAGTTCGCATAGGAATCGGGATCGAAATTGAGGAAGTCGATGTGATTGTTGGTCTTGTTGAAACGGAGGATGTCTCCGGGCGCGAGGGTGAGTTTCCCGTTCATCTTCGACGCCTTGATGCCTACCGACACCTTGCCGCGCACCAGACTCACCTCCGACTTGGCGTCCTCCTGGTAGGATTTGAGGTTGAACTGCGTGCCGAGCACCTTCACCTCCAGCCGGTCGGCGGAGACGATGAACGGGCGGTCCTCGTCGCGGCGGACGTCGGCGAACATCTCGCCCGACAGGTAGACCTGCCTCATCGAGCGGTTGAACTGCTTGGGATAGATGAGTTTCGTACCGGCGTTGAGCCACACGTGCGTGCTGTCGGGCAGCACGATCTCGCGGCGCTCGCCCATGCCGGCATAGACCTCCACCCACTCGCGCGGGGTGTTGGCCTGATGCCTGTAATGGAGCGCCAGAACGACGGCGGCAACGGCGGCGGCGTATTCGATTATACGGAGGGACCACCGCCACCGCCGGAGGTTATCGCTGCGGGGGGGGGAATTCGGGGCGGGGCATGCCGCGAGGATCGAGTCCAGCTTACGCCGCACGCGCTCCTTGCCCTCGGGATCGTACTCGGTCTCGGTAGCGTCCAGCAGGTCGCTGAACAGCTGGTCCAGCCCCGGGTCCTTCAGCCGCTCCCGCAGCCACATGCGCACCTGCTGCGCCTCGGCTTCCGTGCAGTTGTCCCGCATGTAGGCAAGCAGCTGTTCACGCGACATATTTTTCTTGGTATCCATAGGTTTCGTCTTGTTTTCAGAAGAACAGCACAAAAAAGAGCGTCACGACGGAGATCGTCTTGCGGATCTGCTTGATCGCCAGGTCGACGTGCTTTTCGACCGTGCGGATCGAGAGGTTCAGCGCCCGGGCGATCTCGGCATTGGTCATGTTGCGGTCGTAGCGCATGGCGAATATCTCGCGCCGCTTGTCGGGCATCGAACGCATCACCGAGTCGATGAACCCGACCCGTTCGCGCACGTCCACGTAGTCGTAAATGTCCGTATCGCCGTCGGCGACGTTGAGCATCGCATCGTTGATGTCGCTGCGCAGCATGTTGTACCGCAGCCGCATGTAGTCGAAAAGTTCGTTGCGCGTGGCGACCAGCAGGTAATTGCGCACCGACAGTTCGGGATTGACCTGCTCCTTGCGCATCCACATTTTGACGAAGACGTTCTGGATGATGTCCTCCGCCACGGAAGAGTCCTTGACGATATGCCTGGCGAAGGTGTGCAGCAGGTCGTAGTAGCGGTCGAAAAGCACTCCGAAGGCTGCCTTGTCGCCGCCGCGCATCATCACGACAAGCTCCGAATCCCGTAAACGATTCTGCATGCCCGTCAGTATTTGCTCATGTCCGTAACCGCATAGGGCGTCCGGCAGGCCTCCAGCGCCGCCCGGATCGCCACCGGGGCGTTGGCGTCGGTAACCGGCGTCGAATAACCCATCGTCGAGGTGCTGGAGGTCGAATAGCGGTAGCCGTTTCCCTCGACGCTGACGCCCGTGCAGGGCGTGACGAGCGTCCGGAACACCGTCGCGGCGGCCGCGTAACGGCTGATTCCGTAGTCCATGTGGTAGGAGTCGCGCGTAAGGTCCATCCCGTTGTCCCTGTTCAGCGACGAGGTCCGCAGGTTCTGGAGCGACGTTCCCGAGGGGATCACGATGTCGATGCAGGTCTGGGCGGTGATCTTCCGCACCTGGGCCACGATCGCCTCGAACATCGCCTGCTGGTTGGCGAAATACTTCGGATAATGGGAGTGGTAGGCTCCGTAGGCCTGGGCCATGATGTAGCCGATCGTGGGCCGGTCGAGGGGCTGCGCCTGCTGGATGTAGTCGCAAAGTCCGGAAATCGCGCCCCGCTCGGTCTCGTCCCACTCCCACGCATAGTACGAACCGGTGTGCTCCTGCAACGTCACGATGTCCCACGTATCCGACTCGACGATGCTCTTGAGCGAACGGTTCAGCGTCCCTTCGTTCTCCCACTTCGTCGCTCCCGGCTCGCAGTAATAATAGGTGCAGATGTCCGGCGCGGCATAGTTCTCGAAAAATTCGGGCAGCTTATAGCCGCCGTGATAGGCCCGCACCATCCGGACATGGGTGATTCCGGCGCTTTTCAACATGCCCGGCAGATGCTCCGTGGCATCGACCGTAAAACTGTTGCCGATAAAGAGTATCTTGAGGGATTTGCCTCCCGCCGGCAGCGGCGGGTTGAACGTGCCGCCCAGTTCGCTCCCGATCCGGATCACCTCGCCGTCGGCGAAGACGAAGCAGACGTATTTCCCCGTGTCGAGCACGCAGCGCAGCGCAACGGCTCCGTCCGCAGGAGCGGCCGTGCCCGTGTCGGCCCCGTCGAAAGCGATCGTTCCGCCGGCCGTCAGCGTCACCGCGGGCGACGCC
>ERZ773108.3160-NODE-3160-length-13050-cov-39.062495_pt1 | contig 13050 bp, 17 predicted proteins | sample MGYA00580570_ERZ773108 | MGnify/ENA primary metagenome ERZ773108 (study PRJEB29015, sample SAMEA2737840) | human gut metagenome | biome: human gut; feature: human-associated habitat; material: faeces | place: China | collected 2012 ...
CAAGCATTTTGAAAAATCTAAATAAAAACGCTTGACAAATCAAAATTTTTGTGATTTTACATGTTGCACCGAAAACCATGGTTAAGTTTTTGGTTATGGCCGAAAATTCGTTAGGATATATGAACAGTTATTCATATTTTCAAATAATATTTATATAAATATATGAATACTATACATTTTCATTTTATTGTCATTTGCATTCGTTTATTGTAAATTTTTATCATTTATAAATGAAAATAAAAAACATTTGAATTATACTTGATTTTTTTTCGGTGTGGGTGTATAATGGAAGCACAAAACAAAGAGAGGTAAACCTATGGACAAAATTTTTGACTTGTTAAAGCTGTATGGCATTTGTGATTATTGCAAGGTAATTTGTACGCCTGAATTGTTATATTCAATAGAGTTTAGATATAAAAATTATTATACAACTTTTTGCTTTTTTGAATATGAGTTTGATAATCCAACTACTTTTTATTACATTAACAATATAATTGCAAATTTATCCGACATTGTGAAAGCCTTCTGACGAGTCTTTGAAAATTAAGACGAAACGCCGTGAGGCGTCAAGGCTGTGGCCCTATAATGTAGATTTACAACTAAATATTTCCTTGATTTTTCATTACATGAAAGGCAAAAGGAGATTATAGCCATGAGATTGTATAAATGTAGCGCAACATGTAGTACAAGTGATTTATTCAGTTATAATACGCGTTTATTTTGGATCGACTATCCTTATTATATATTATATATATATCCGTCAAATACAAGTAAAATGCATATACGAAAGTATATTCAATGGTTGCATGACAATGATTATGCCCCGCTTGCGGATATTGTTCGACATATGTATAATTTGGGGATTAAATATAAAAAGACTTGGGTTGTATATAATTTGTCAGCTGATAACTATGAAGTCGTTGACGTTTACCGTTATTCCGTAAAATAAAAATTTTATCGCCTTTCATGTCATGAGAAATCAAGGGCGCGGATTTTTCAAATACTTTATAAAGGATATTAACAAATATGAAAAGTTACGAAAAAGCATTGGAAGAATTAAAAATTAAGTATGAAGCGCAAAATGCCGCGATAGACGAATTGAAATTGAAAGCAAGGGATTTTATTGAGGCATGTAAGAAAGCTCCTGCAAGCGCAAGGAACGAGCTTAAAACGACAATTAAACGGCTTACCGCTTTTACGGAGGGAAAGACCTATCAGGAATATTTGGAGGGCTTGACCGATGAAAGCAACCGTTAAAAAATACGTTTTACGGACTTGTAAAGGCGCGAACGGTAGTTTTCAAGTGCTGGATATTTTCGCGGACGTTGTCAACGATAAAAACGAAGTAAGGACCTACCGCGGGCAAATGGGCGCGGAATACGCAAAAAAATATTTTGAACATTGCGGAGTAAAGACCAAAGAAACAATTGGCTTGCCGTGCGAAATTTCGTTGGTAAAAGAGCAATATACAACGAAAGACGGAGAACAAAGACAAGTCACAAAGATCAAATATTTCAATTTGCTCGATGAAAATAACAAACCTATAATAATGTATAAAAATAAGGTCGACGAATTAGATTTCTAATTAACAAATTTTACAATAGATAACCGTTTAACATAGCGCCCATGTTAAGCGGTTATTTTTTGCGTTTTTAGAGTGTTAAAAATTTTCGTTAAAAATTAACATTGTTAAATCAGTGTTATAAATTAACATTTTGTTTAGTATTTACGCGTGTGTACTGGCGCGCGTAAAAGAGAAAACTTTCAGTAAAACATAAAATCTATTTTGGAGGTATACCTACATGACATATTTTGAAAATAAGGGAGGGGAGGTTGAAAGAAATGTAAAAATACCCCCCTCCATATCCGTTGTAAAGACTATTAGAACATTTGATCTAGAAGGTATGACGTTACAGCAAATATTTTATATGCTACGTGATATGAAATATAATGAAGTATTAAAAATAACATCGTTGCCCCCTATTTTTGTTAATAAATCAATCGGGTGTTATACATTGGAAATAGATGATAAAGCGATAGATTATGGAAACGCTAATTATATGGCTAAAATATTGAGAGACGTTTTCAAAACTATTATGATATCAGACAACTTTTGGAATATGGACAGGTGATGATATGCAATTTCCATCTAAATTTAATAAGTTAATGAGAGAATTATATACTCCCGATGAAATAAAAGAAATTAAATCTTTTATAAATCAAACACAGGCTGTTAAGGAAAGCTATAATAAGCATGCAAATAAAATGTATTTACCAACGCTTCCTAATATAACAAATTACGGAATGCGCCAAAAAGAATATATAAAAAATGCGTTGCAAACATATAAAAGCGAAATTAAAACATATTCCGAAACAGGTAGAACCACAGCAGAAATTAATGATATTCAAAATTTATCAAACGATTTATATACAGTGGGATTTGATATTAGTCCAGATAATTTATCAAATTTTTCAGATAATGACTTATATCGTTTATATAATCTTGTTTCCGATTTTTTGTTTTACGTTGATATGGATTTTTATATTGGATATAAAAAGCAAGATATATTATCAGAAATTTATGATAATATAGCTCAAATATTAAAAAAATATGGATTTTGATTTTAGACGGTACAAACATATATATGCAGCAGACTTTGAGACATCAACGGAAGCATGGAATTGTGAGGCGCGTGTTTGGCTGTGGGATATATGCGATAAAGACTATAAACATAGAACAGGAACAAGCATTAATTATTTCATGAATTATATTATACGTACGTCATATAAATGTTTATATTTTTTCCGTAATTTAGCATATGACGGTAGCTACATAATAACGTGGTTGTTTAATAATGGTTATAAACATGTTAATAAGAAATCCGATGAAATGCTGCCTTTTGAATTTCACACAGTAATAAGTGATATGGGATTGCATTATGCTTATGAAATTGTGGGGCGTATGGGGCAACATGTTACAATAATGGATAGCCTTAAAACTGTTAATATGAGTATACACGATAGTGCTATAATGTACGATTTACCTATAAAAAAGGGCGAAATTGATTATGATAAATTTAGAGAAATAGGCTATAAACCTACCGACGAGGAAATAGCGTACATACATAATGATACTGAAATAGACATGAGAACAATACAGAAAAATATTGAAATGGGAGGCGTAAAATTTACGCAAGCAGGAAATGCAAGAAGCGAATTTATAAAGGGAATAGGTAAGAAAAATTATGATATTAATTTCCCTTTTCTGCAACAAATAGAAGAAACTAATATACGAAAAGCATATCGCGGCGGATATGTATATTGCAATCCTAAATATCAAAATAGAGTAATATATAATATGATGTCATTAGATAAAAACAGTATGTATCCGGCGCAAATGTTGCATGAATATATGCCGCACGGTTTCCCTATGTGGTATAGTGGAAAATATGATGATAAATATTCAGGTAAATATCCGATATACATACAGCATATTAAAGTATCATTTGAGTTAAAACCGAATGCAGTACCTACAATAGCGCGCCGGAATGGATTTTTGTCGTCGGATAATTTATATTTGAACTCATCTAACGGTTTAATGTTTGATTTATGGCTTGCAAACCCTGATTTAGAATTATTATATATGTGTTACGATATAATAGAAATAGAATACATTGAGGGGTATATGTTCAAAGCTGTTAAGGGCATAGAAATTACACCGAATGAAGCTAAAAATATGGATAAGTTTGAAATAATAGATGAGGACGGAAAGGGTAGTTTATTTTATGATTATATTCATAAATGGAGATTAGGAAAAGAAACACATATAGGGGCAGCGCGTGCATATGATAAACGTATGCAAAATGCACTTTACGGTACATTCGGAACGAACCCGAAAAGAGATAGTAAAGAGCCATATTTGGAAAATGGGGTGTTGCGTTTTTCATTAATAGAAGGGGAGTATTCAAAAACAAAATCATATATCCCCATAGCTGTATTTGTAACAGCGTGGGCACGATATAATCTTATAAAATATATATTAAAAAATATTGATAAATTTGTGTATTGTGATACAGATAGTTTATACGTTTTAGACGACATAAACTTAAATAATATACCTATACATTCCACTTTATATGATTATTTTAAGATTGAACATTATATCTATAAGTTTAAGTGTGTAGGAGCAAAACGGTATATATATTGGGGGTGGGAACCTAAAACTCCCACTGAATGGAATAAATACGTTACATGTTGCGGCGCAGATGACAATATAAAGAAACAAATGGATTTCGATAATTTTAATTTAGGTCAAGAATTTCAAGGTAAAAAACAGGTTAAAAGTGCAATAGGCGGTAAAATAATAGGAATAACAACTTATAGATTAGGCAAAATAAAAAAAGAGGGATAAAACCCTCTTTTATTGTGTAACTAATTTAGATATTAATAGGAACATTGAACCAATCTTTTGAGAACTAAACCTCACCATTCCGTGAGAATACATTATTGACCATGTAACCATTTGTCCGTTACAATCTTTAATGAAATTAGTATCTATTGACATATCACTTGTTGTTACCGATATAACGGGATATGCAGGATTAAATTTATATTTGTCCGTGAAATATAATATTCCATGATTATCTCGCCATACGGTTATTTTAGTTGATAGATATTTGATATTATAAACCATTGTTGAATGTAAAGGCCTATCAGAAATAAAACTCTCGTCAATACTATTCATAGCGATATTTTGAGTAGTATAGTTTTCATATTCAGTATTTTTAGAAAGTTTCCCTAAAATACTATCTTGTTTTTCTTTTACGGTATCCTCCGATGTATCGAAATAATAGAATAAATCTCTATTACGATTTTTATAGTATCGAGTTGTGAATGGTATATTAAGTTGTTCATTATATGGGTTGGTCAATGTGTCATTATTGCCTAACATGATAATCCAAAATTCGCGTCGCCTGAATACTGTTTCCATAAGTCGAAAGAATATAGCGGGCTCGTGTATTCCGTATTCACCGCCTTTATATTTTCCACGTGATTTTGCTACATATTCATCAAATAACACAACATCGCAATCCTCTATCTGAACGCCTTTAACATTGTTCAATGTAGTATAATACGCACATTCATGCCATTTATTATCAACCTTTATAGATATTATATTTGACCTATGCTTTTCATCTTGTATCCAATCAAATCTATCTCCATAAGCATTCCATAATGAAGGGAGTAACCCCATATTAAGTGCTAATTCCATTTCAATATCGGAACGTCTGAGATATAAAAATTTTTTACCTGTATTCTTAAAACGGTCAAATAGATATGCAAGCCAATAAGTTGTTTTACCTCTCCCTGCAATACCATTAACAATATGGCAATGATAATCATTATTTCCTATTTGATAATTCTCTTGATTAATATAAAATAAATTTTTATCCATTATAGTTCAGTCTCCATTACAAAAAACATTACCGTGGGTAAATCAACTTCACTGTTTGCTTCATCTAAGCAACGAATTGATAACCCGTCCTCTGAATATATACATAATATATCTTTCCCCGCTAATCTACCATATGCTGCAAGTCCTTCATTACTATTCGCATATAAATTATCTGCCAGCATTACAGCAAACTCTTCATTAGTCTTTTGACCTGTTCCATACGAATTTTTTGACATCATTGTACCTATTAAATGACAAGGCTCGCTGGGTTCATTTGCATAAAAAGAGATAAAATATATGGGATTCTTTATAATATCGGAAGTAAGAGCGAACGTACCTGCTTTCTTAGGAAATTTTATAACAACTTCGCCCTCCATGTCTATATCTTTATTTATTATTTGGTTATCTGCGTAAGTTGTCCAATATTTTCCTTCTCCGTTTTCATAATATGATATATCAAAACCACCGTTTTTTATTGTTGTCGTATATCCATTAGTCAAATAATCTTCTTTTGTATCAACAAAACAAAAATTAGATGTATCGTAAGTATAATTTCTGAATTCATTTTCACCAGTGAATATGTTATTTCCTGCTGCCGTTACGTCACCCGTTCCGCCACCGCCTGCCGCGCTAATGACAATCTTCTTATTATCTTCACTTGCGTCAATGGTGACATTCTCACCAGCCAACAACGGTATATGGATTTCATTAGCCCCGTCGTATGCAACAATAGCTCCGTTTGTAGTGTCATATATTACACTGTCAACTGATGTATATTCTGGAATATCATTTTTAAATGCTATATTCTGTGTGAACTCACCTATTGTAACTGTTGGACGATTAGAGGAGACCATATTAATACCATAAGACGCATTTCCAACATCAACCCTGATATTAGAAATGTCTAAGCCCATTACTTCTACCCCGAGTAATTTATAACTATCAGTATTAATATTACCTATTACTCTTAAATTGCCGTTAATCGTTCCGCCTGATATATCTAATTTCTCCGACAACTCACTTTTTGTAGCAAATCCGCTAACGTCTGGGATTTCGTCCTTTGTTGCAAAATTAGATACATCGGGTATTTTAGCTTCAACGTCGGCGATGTTTTGCATGTTTGCGGGGGTATATTCAGAACTTCCTTTATTCACATAGATATTTCCATCGTTATCATACTGTAATAAATACCCCGCGTTTGGGTGACTTTCTAAATTATACATCAAATTTTCACCCGCTGCGGATTTACCATACACTTGATTACTGTTTGAAACGCTGCTTATTTTATCAAGTTTATTATACAGCGTGCTATTAATTTCAGCAATATTCGTTTCTGTATTATTTACTCTATTTTTAAGGTTTGTTACATCTGTTTCAGTGTTACCTACTCGGGTGTTAATCTGCCCTACTTGAACTTGAATAGTAGTTATATCATTTTCTGTATCCTCAACACGAAAACTTAAACTATTTATGCTTTCAGTATTTTTTTGTATTGCCGCATTAGTAGTAGTCTTAAATTCCTCAAATTCTTGATTAGTTACAAAGTCATTATGATCTACTGTAATAACAATAGGTGTAAACGCTTTTCCGTCAAGTGTGTTGCCCGTAATCGTGAAAACAATGTTTCCGCCTTCTTCTGTAACAGCTACTTGTATTGTATTAATGTCGGCAGTAATTTTCAGAAATTCATTAAAATATTGCACAACTGCATTGCACAACTCATCAGGAGCAAGAGGAACACGCGAGCCCTTTGTTGTTGCATATTTAATTGCTATTTGCTTCAAATTTTCTATTGTCATTTTTTGCTACCTCACTTTCAATATTTTGTAATTGTTCGTTTATATAAGCAACAATAGCATTGCATGCTTCGTCTGCTTGTAACGGTATCGCACTGCCTCTATCGTATGCGTAATCAATAGCAATCTCTCTGAATGTTTTATATGTTACCATTTATATCCTCCCTAATAATTAAGAGGGGTTATTCACCCCTCCTAAATAAGTTACTTTGCCACGTTAACTTTTTTAGTCATGGCTACTTCTTTATTAATTAATTTCGTCCAATAATCAGCGTCATATTCGATACTTGCGGAAATACAATCGTTCTTGATTTGAGACAATACCCACGATTTCTTGCTGGCACCTTCCGTGAACATCTTTTCGGCGTCCTGTATATACTGCACAACATTATTATAAATGTCAAGTAATACAGTAGGCTTTTTGTCGGAAGGTGCTGCAATCAATTCTTTGACTTTCTTCCAAAGATACAAAATCATAGGAATAATGACAACTACAAGAATAGAAAGACAAGTACCTACAAGCTGGACAATTTGAAGAAATTTATCCATTATAAAACCTCCATAAATAAATTATCAAAACAATGTATCCAATCATTACGGATTGCAGTATTTTCAAGCACTTTTCTTATTTCATCACCTGTACTATAAATAGTAGTATTATTGTTGCTATGCATAAGACTTTCATCGCGGGTGCGATTATCTGTATTATTATCAGTTGAAGTCGTAGTCCCTGTTGTATCAGTAGTTGTATTCATTATTTCAACATTTCTACCTTTATTTACAGTGTTACTATTCAAATCAGGTGTAACAGTGTTTTCTTTTGTTTGTATATTATTATCCTGTATTTTATTTGTATCAGTATAATTTCCTGTCGTTGTCATTGCTGGATATTCAAGATTATTTTGTATAAGCAATTCATACTTATCTATATTTCTTTCCCAGCATGAATTAAGACGTTGTACAAACATGCCATCACTATCAAAACCTATTTCAGAATAAAACCAATAATTAACGAACATATTATATAATTCAGTTTGTATTTCGTTTAATTCTTTCGGAGTAAACTCAACACTATCTTGTGAAAAACTACCTATTAACTGAGTTGTTTTGTAATCAGAATAAAACTGTGCTACCACTCTTTTCAACGTTCTGCCTATTGAATAAAGAACCTTGAACATTTTTAGCAAATTCCTCCTTATTATCTTTCAAGTTAATATTTACTTTGAACATTTTGTTAACTTTTTCTATCGCTTTTTCACGAGCTAATTTTGCAGAATTATAATAGGAGTTTATTATTTCGTTACCTGCATTAACTTCGTCTACAAGCAATCTTTCTTTCTTTTCTATTGCAGTATTATTATATCCAAAATATTGAAAAATTCTATTCTCATATACTTGAAAATCCGTTGTGAGTTTATCTCCAATAAAGTCTATTTTACTGTCAAACGCATAAGAGTTAAACGGTCTACTTTCAGTAAGTATTTTTGTTTTCTTATCCGTTGCAGTACCTCTTATACGTATTTTAATGTAGTCACTAAATTCGCTAAGTTGCCTTACAAATGTTTCCGCACTCTTCTTTTCGTCCTCGTCTATCTCCATAATAAGAGGCTGGCGTTGACGCCGTATGTTTTGTAAGTGCGTTTTATCCAGTTCCATGATATATTTCAGATTATACATCACGTGTAAAAACGGAATAGAAAAGAAAGCGTCATTCGGCATTATTACACTGTTATTTTCAGTAAGGTCTTTTCGGAAATTATTAAACCCGAATACAGCCCATTCGGTAGGAAATCCTGTAATATTAAATTTCCATTGCCCTGTAACAGGTAAACATTGTAACCCTAATGTGTTATCCTCAAACCACGCAAGAGCAGGTGAGAAAAACATCATAACCTCTATTTGTGAATTAAATCCAACAATTCTTTGTGTCTGTTCAGGCAAATTTTCATACTCGAAACGAGAACAGAATATATCAATATATTTCTGTACAAACAACCATTCGTCTATGTCAATATTTGGTCTATATGGATAATTTTGAGAACCAAATATAGCAAATATATTGTCAAAATACATTTTATACCTCTTAAAAAACTTGCATATTAATTACACCGTCTAACTTAAAAATGGTATCATTATCCACATAACTAAATAACCATACACCATTTAGCAACATTTCTTTTATGCTATTAATAACATTTTGAGGTTGAGATATTGTTACTCGAACAGTATCACATCGGATATAATTAAAATATTTACGCTTATGATTAATTAATATGTCATATGGCTCTAAATATGTAGCATATCCATATCTTATTAAATGTTCGTTTATCTCATCTATATTAGATTGATATAGAGGCTCAATAGTGCACCCACATAATGACGACGTTCCTACAAGTGTACCTTCGTAATTAGGAGATATTTGAGTATTACCGCCTAATGCAACATCTCTCATTATATCAGCAGAATTCAATAATCCTCCTAAAACACCTACTCCCATGGTATAATTAGCCATGCCTTCATTTATAAAAGCGGTATTTGAAACTTCACCTTTCTTATTTGGAGCATACAAATTTGCGATAGTATTATTTCCGCTTACTAACGGAGTTGTCACACTACTTACAGACTGAAAAACCGCTAGACTTTGGTCTATCCAATTCTGAGTAGAAAAAGGTTGAAATATATTATAGGCTTGAATAACTCTTAACTCAGCAAGTCCGTCGTTAGACACATCTTTTATGCCTAAATAATAACCACCTGTATTAGGCGAAACATTTACAACAAAATCATCGGTAGATTTTACAAGATGATAATGTATAATACAACCACCTTTTTGAGAAACAATACAATTAGTTATATAAGGCTCACAATGAAGTTTAGACATACCATTTTCTTTGAACCAATCATAATCAATAGTAGTCCTATCCTTATATGTATCTGATGTTAAAGGATAAATTTTACTGTTAGCTCCGAATGTAGATAATAACGTATTAGAAAATTTTGTTAAATCATACGACGGAGGAACGATTGCAGTACATTTATTAGTAGACCCGTCAACATCAAACTGTATTGTATTGCACGATGTATTAAACAAAACAACTCCCGCTTCGTTGAAATCCCATTCATACCCACAAAAATCAGCTATAAACATTCCGGCTATTTCGTCGCCTGTTATTGTATTTACAGGATAATCAATTAAATCTTGATTAAACAAATTTAAAGCACTGAACCCGTAACCTATAAATGTTCCGTGATAAAACGGAATGACAGCTACACCGAACGGAGTTGGTAATATATTCGTGCTCCAATCCTCTGTTTCTGAATTATATATCTTAGGCTCAACAAATAAAGCCGGGGTTTGAGTCGAAAGTAAATTACGCTTAAAAATTATATACAAAAATTGTATTCCGCGCTTATATTTACTATCTTTCAAAAAACCTTGATTATAAACTTGCTTTGTTACATGGAACGCATTTACCGACTCTTCCATTGTATCATCAGTATATTCCATAGTACAAGATATTAAATTTTTATTTTCATTATCTTGCACCCAATCATTTACATGCGCACGTCCTACTTCTCCGAAAATATTCTTAGTTATAACATTTTCAAAATCACTACCATAATATGTTTGTAAAGTAGTCCACCAATCTATTGTATAATATATTCTAAAACAATCAGTGTTAAGCTCATTTACTTCAAATCTATCTATAAATGCAGCATAATAATTACGCTCTTTTGTTACTTTTATAACATCAGGATAAACAATAAAATAAGCAAAATTCTTTTTGTCTAAATTAGGAAACTCAACATCAATAAAATTGCATGCTTCATAAAATCCGTCAATCTTTATAGTATTATCAGGATTATTATTGTTCAATTCCCAATTACGCAAATCTCCGCTTGACATAAAACGTTTATCCCGTGTAGGGCAATTATCACTATAAAATTGTAAATTAAGTGTTGCCATAATAAATTACCCACCCTAACCCGCGCCGTGCATTAGCGCGCACCACTACACAGGAGAGTACATATGAGACGTTAGTATATTACTTACCGTCTGAAAGTTCAAACCTGATTATATTCTTATGCAACGAATATCCAAACAAATCACCCTGCGTCAAGAAAGTATTCCAATATCCAACACCATAAGGGTTCCAGATATTATCAAAACGATTTTCAAGCCAACGATAAATTTTAATACCGCGTTTATCAGCAAGAGTAGCAAACTGTCCGGTTGTTGCAGCGTCAGTTCCGAAACCGTCAATAAGCTGCACTTCGCAACCGAAATCAAGGTCCTTATGATATGCATTATACTGTGATGAAACAATTTCGTTATGAATACCTGCTGCCATAAACAACACAAGGTCATCTCTCTTAGACGATACAAGTTTACCTTGTTTATTGTATTTAGTAGTATTCCACTTAAATGCTTCTACATAATTACGAATCGTCTTTACAATTTGAATACTCTCGGCAGCGGTCATTGTAGAGCCTGCTACAACACAAGAAACATCAGTGCCAGAAGGATAAATAGTCGAACTTGCAAGCATGTTTCTAAAAATCAAATACTTATCAAGTTTAGCGCTTTCAGGAAGAACGCTTCTAATTGTCTGAATGAAATTCATTGCATAGCCTTCACTAATGAAAGCACGCTTGAATACATCATAAGCAGTCGTTACATGATATTGCAAAAGAGTTTTGAGTGTATAATACGACGGAGCAATAGAAGCATAATTAATTTTGAAAGGGTCATAATTAACAAATTCATAATCCGACTGATTATCAAAAGTAGGCAGATTATTTACTTCATCAGCTTTCATTGCTTCTACATAATCGTCCTCAATGATACCACCAAAAGGCAAATAACCTTTATCATACTGTGAAGCGTCAAAATTATTATACTCAAACTTATAAATCTCTTGCTTCCCAATCTTATCCACTAAAACATTATAAACTGCATTTTCAATTTCAGTAGGAAAAGTAGTTGTTCCATAATTACCTGCTGTAATTACAGATTTTACGCTATTAGGAATACGGTCAGCATATTCCGGTGTCGCAAATATGCTCTGCATAGCTGTAATAAGTCCACTAACTGCCATTGTTAACCTCCAAATTTATCTTTACAAATTTTATCAAAATCATCTACAATTTGAGCAGATTGATTATTTCCGCTGTGCCCTGTAAGAAATGATATATAATCATCTTTTAATTTATCATGATTATTCTTTTCACTATCGTATTTAGACTTAAAATCATCTCTTTCAGCTGTAAGAGCTTTTATTTTTTCTTCGCTCTCTGTCTTATATTTATTAAGTTCTTCATCAAATTTATCTGATTTAGCTTTAAGAAGCTCATATTCTTTATCGTCTATTTCCATTATATTCCTCTCCTACTTTTTCAGTATTTTTACCGTTAATTCTAATAGGCTCACCGTGATTAGAATATATGTACTCTCCGACACTCTTATGCTGCAAAGTTGCTTTACGTGTTTTATCCAGGTCATTACCTACACATAAATCAAGCAATTCCTTTGCTACACCCTTTTTATATTTCATGTTGCACCTCTATTAATAAAATTTGGTTAGATAGGAAGCAGGCAAGCATAGCACTGCTTCAATATGGGTGCGGAACTTCTACTACCGGCTATCACCTATCTTTCATATTGTTTACTGCTTTCCTATCTTTCCTATACTTATTGTATCATAAATTTTCAAAAAAGTCAAGCGTTTTTCGTATGAGAATACTCATATTCTGTGAAAATTCTGCGAAAAAACACGAAAATTGTTTAGAGAGCTTAAC
>ERZ773108.3165-NODE-3165-length-13040-cov-14.680863_pt1 | contig 13040 bp, 8 predicted proteins | sample MGYA00580570_ERZ773108 | MGnify/ENA primary metagenome ERZ773108 (study PRJEB29015, sample SAMEA2737840) | human gut metagenome | biome: human gut; feature: human-associated habitat; material: faeces | place: China | collected 2012 ...
TTAGGAGGAAAAACATGGGACATGTAATTGCAGTATCAGGAAAAGGTGGCGTAGGAAAAACAACTCTTTGTGGATTGTTGATCCAGTATTTATGTGAAAGCGGAAAACGTCCGGTCCTGGCGGTGGATGCAGATGCAAATGCAAATTTGAACGAAGTGCTCGGTGTTGAGCCGGAGGTCACACTTGGGGAGCTGAGAGAAGAAATTGAGCGGGCAGGCATAGACCCACGATATCAGATTCCCTCCGGTATGACAAAACAGGCATATCTGGAAATGCGTCTTTCTGATGCGATTGCAGAAGAAGACGATTATGATTTGATGGTAATGGGACGAACCCAGGGACAGGGCTGCTATTGTTTTGTAAATGGTCTTGTGCAGACCCAGGTTCAGAAACTGCAAAGTCATTATCCATATATTGTGGTTGATAACGAAGCAGGTATGGAACATATCAGCAGAGGAATCCTGCCAATGATGGAAGTTGCCATTCTTGTAAGTGACTGTTCCAGAAGAGGTGTTCAGGCAGCCGGACGTATTGCAAAGCTGATGAAGGAGTTAAACTTTAAACCACAGAAAACTGGATTAATCGTGAATCGTGTTCCGGATGGAAAACTGGATGCCGGAACTCTGGAAGAAATCCGAAATCAGGGACTGGAACTGTTAGGGGTTGTACCACATGATGACCAGGTATATCAGTATGACTGTGATGGAAAGCCGATCATACAGCTTCCGAAAGATTCTCCTGTAAGAAGTGCACTGGGAGAAATTGTAAAGAAGTTAGGATTGTGAGTTGGAGGATTGAAAGTTTGAAGATTGAGTAAACAGAAATATTATCTGATTTGGTATAACCAATTGCAAAGAAAGGAAAATCTTCATGAGAAATCATTGGACAGAAATAGAAAAATATTTAGAAGACCAGAAGATAGCACAGGAACTGATTGGAGAACTGAGAGATTTTCACATGCGTTATGAGGTGGAGGATCAAGTAAAGGAACGGATAGAAAAACCGGATATCCTATTCTATGGGAAAAAGATTCTGGAAATGTCAATAGCAGCGCTTCTTCAGGGAGATAACCTGTTACTTTCCGGTGCGAAAGCTACAGGAAAAAATGTACTATGTGAGACACTGGCATGGATATTCGGAAGACCGGAATACGACATTTCTTTTCATGTAAATACAGACAGTGCCGATCTGATTGGAACGGATACCTTTATAAATAATGAGGTTCGCCTTCGGAAAGGCCCCATCTACCAATGCGCGGAATTTGGAGGATTTGGAATCCTGGACGAAATCAATATGGCAAAAAATGATGCGGTTTCTGTACTGCATGCCACACTGGATCATCGGCGCAGAATCGATATTCCAGGATATAACAGGATTTTACTTCATCCGGCAACACGATTTATCGGCACGATGAATTATGGTTACGCAGGTACCAGAGAGCTAAATGAAGCATTGGTTTCAAGGTTTATGGTAATTGATATGCCTGAAATGGATGAGGATAGTGTCCTTTTTGTATTAAGACAACATTTTCCAGATGGGGAAAAAAGTGCACTGAAAGCTTTTGCAGGACTGTTTCTGGATTTGCAGATCAAAGCTTATCATGGAGAAATCTCAACAAAATCTCTTGACCTGAGAGGATTGGTTTCTGCTGTAAAAGCAACAAGAAGCGGACTTTCTCCAATTGAAGCAATCCAGATGGGGATCATAAATAAAAGTTTTGATGTATTTGAAAAAGAGATCGTAGAAGATGTGGTTTCTACCAGAATCCCATCTTCCTGGACCGGAAAAGACATATGGGGGTAAACTTGTATGGAGGATGTCAGATGGCCGGCGGAACAACTGGAAGAACATCGTCTGGAGATCAGCAATCGTATCAGAAATCTTTTTTGGACAGTCAGTGGTGATTATGATATGGAATTTGAACCGGACACAGAAAAATATGTTTATTCAAAACAAACGGTTCTATATGAGGCAGTGAAGCAGGGTGCCTTTGCACGATATTTTGATCAGAAGAAACTTGGCATGTATTTGATGAAAAAATTACATTTTTCTGCTGGAGAAGATATACTTTTGCCTCTTGCTGGATTATGCATGGATGCTGCTGTGGAGCGTTTTATCATTCGAGAACGTTTGGGAACAAAGGAAATCAGAGAACAGGCGTTCAGAGAATTGGAAAAGGCCGAGAAAGAGCAGGTATCAGACAAAGCTGGAACAGACCTGATTCACAGGATTAGGCTTCTGTATATAAGGCATGTTCTGGAGAACACAGACGATAAGGGAATGGATCCACAGGCAGAGATTGCATTGTACAAGATTCTTTCTCTGAAGGATGCGGAAAATACGGAAGATGTCATAAACGTGATAGATGAGATTTATAATCATGTTCTGGATCCCTCTTTTGAAAAAAGGAATGGAAATCTGGAGAAGATTCTGAATTTACCGGATATGGCATTGGCCAATGACGCGTGGCAGGAATGCATGACGGATGAACAGATGGAAGACATCATTCAAAAATATCTTTCTAATCTCAAAAAAAAGATGATGAGTCTGGATATCAGAAACAAAAAGAAAAAAAGATTTTATTTCTCTCCGGAAAATGAAGAAGTTCCGGAAAGCTCGGAGAATATAAATCCACAGGCAGTGCGACGGATACGGGAATATGTGGAACTGAATTACGGAAAATCGTATCTAAGTGAATCGGAGCAGGCCAGAGTCAACCGGAAATTTTGTACAGGAATCCACAAAAACTGTATCCTGTATCTTACAGATGGAATTTTACAGAACCCTGTGATAAAAAATAATCAATACCGTTTTTCTCAGCTGCAGTTTGAAAAAAATAAAGCCTATTATGGAAATAATCACTGGATCATCAAAAGAAATATTTCTGTGTTGGCAGAGTCACTGAAACGGGCATTTATAATCCGAAAGGATGATTTTGTCAGCAGATCTGATGCAGGGCAGCTTGTTCCTGAGAGGTTATGGAAAATTGGAAGAACAGACGATGACAAGTTATTTAATAGAAAAAAGAGATCAGAAGATTCTGAGTTTGTAATAGACGTCCTGATTGATTCCAGTGGTTCCCAGGCTGGCAGACAGGCTCAGGTAGCGGCGCAGGGATATATTATCAGTGAAGCATTAAGCCAGGCAGGAATTCCTCATCGGGTGACAGGATACTGTGCTTTCTGGGGATATACAGTACTTCAGAGATTTCGGGATTATGAAGATCCAAGGGAAACAAATGAAAGAATCTTTCAATTTCGGGCATATGCCAATAACAGAGATGGGCTTGCACTGAAAACAGTCTGTTCCTCTCTCATGGAGCGACCGGAAAAAAATAAGATTTTAATCGTATTAAGTGATGGAAAACCCTGTGATATGAGCATACAACGACCAGGAACCCGCCAGCCCAAGATCTATGACGGAGAAGGAGCTGTGAAAGATACTGCATATGAGGTGCGTCGGGCCAGAAATCAGGGAATTTTCGTAATTGGTATTTTTGTAGGGAATGAAGAAGAGCTCTCCGTGGAAAAGAGAATCTATGGAAAAGACTTTGCCTATATTCGTAATATCAGCAATTTTTCCCGTATGGTAGGAACTTTTTTGCGAAGACAAATTGATATGGAATGAAAATGGAGGAATCACTATGGGTAAAATTGAATTTGCCAATTGCCAGGATGTAAGAAATCAGAAAAAGATACAGGAATTAGATTGTCCACGCTGTCATGAACCGGGAGGCATTGAAGCCTTTGTGAAAGACGGGATACTTGCAGAGGACGGAGTATGTGATAACTGCGGATATATTCTTCCGGAAGGAACAGAACTGGAGGAAGTGGAGTAAGAAGCATTTAAGGAGATATTTGATGTAATGGCAAAATAGACATTATATTAATTTAATTATTTTTCGAAAACAGTTTGAAGTATGGTCATATGTAATGCTTATTATTTAGAAAAAAGAAAAGGAGTAAATATAGAGATGAAAATAGCAGTTTGCGGAAAAGGTGGATGTGGAAAAAGTACAGTAACCAGTCTTTTGGCTAAGGCTTTAGCCAGACGAGGAAAAGAAATTTTGGTAATTGATTCCGATGAATCTAATTATGGTCTACACCGACAGCTAGGTATGAAGCTTCCCAGAGATTTTACAGACTATTTCGGTGGTAAACAAAATGTTTTAAATGATATGATGTTATCAAAATTTACTCATCAGTTTTTTGAGGAAACCTGGACTATAGATGATATACCGGAAGATTATTATAGTCTGAAGGACGGTGTAAAACTGATGAGCAGTGGAAAAATTCATCAAGCAAATGAAGGGTGTTCTTGTGCTATGGGAACTGTTATGACTCAATTTATCCAAAATCTCAGGCTTAAAGAAGACCAATTTGCGCTAATGGATATGGAGGCTGGTATTGAACACTTTGGACGTGGAATTGATAACGGTGTAGATTTGATATTGATAATCATAGATCCATCCTATGAATCCCTACAGCTTTCCAAAAAAATCGGGGAATTATCGGAAAGTATTCGAAAACCATTTTATTACGTTCTCAATAAAGTAACAAAAGAGAATCAGGAAATGATGTATGAAGCTGTATGGAATTCAAGTCGAGTCGCTGTATCTCTTAGTGCGGATCCTAGTATTATGGGAGAGGGACTGATGGGGAAAGAACTATCAGAAAAACCAGATGCTATTGAAAACTTAACAGAATTTCTACTTTCTATTTAAAGAATGAGGAGATTTACTGTGGATATATTATAAAAGAAAACCAGATCATACAGCTGTAATTTGTAATATTACATCCGCTTGACGCAAGAAAAAAGCAGTGATATACTGAAACAAAAGTTATTTATAAAATAACAATAAAAACCTGGGACTATATTGTGTGATTGAACAGTTACAAAAAATGCAATTCTTGTGGAGGGTATAGGATGATACAGATTGCAATTGTGGAAGATGAAGAAATTTACGTAAAACAATTAACAGAGTATATCCGAAAATATCAAACGGAAAAGGGAAGATCAATAAAGGTTACGGTATTTGGTGATGGAGAAGATATCACTGAGAATTACAGTGGCGGTTTTGACATTATTCTGATGGATATTCAGATGCGGTTCATGGACGGTATGACAGCAGCAGAAAAAATCCGTCAGATGGATCAGAAAGTAATTATTATGTTTATTACAAATATGATTCAATATGCAGTACGTGGATATGAAGTTGATGCAATGGATTATGTAGTAAAACCAGTTGAGTACTTTTCTTTTTCGCAGAAACTGGATAAAGCAGTTGGACGTATGCGCTCTGAGGTTAAAGAATTTCTTACGATTCCGATTGGGGAAGGAGTTGTAAAGATAGATATAGCAGATATCTATTTTATTGAGGGGCAGAGACATAATGTAATTTATTATACTTCGAGAGGAGATTACTGTTCAAGAATTACGATGAAAGAACTCGAAGAAAAACTTGCGGTACATAATTTTTTTCGATGTGCAAAGGGATATCTGGTAAATATGAATCATGTAGAGGGATTTGTTGGTTCTGATTGTGTGATCCATAATGTACATATACCTGTCAGCAGAACTAGAAAAAAAGAATTCATGAATCTGCTTCTGCAAAACCTCAATATGGAATGATTTCATGCGAAATGGAGGATACTATGTTATATCAGGATATTCCAAGAATTTATACAGCAATAGCAGAGTGGGGATCATGTCTGGTTTATCTTTATATCCTAAAAAAAGAAAACATGAAATCTGTACATTTTCTTATAGGCAGTCTTTTCATGTTGGCAATGCAGAGTATTTTTCTGACTTTGACAGGTAGCGTAACTGAAATTTTGTGGATTCCCTGTATGGTGATCGCTGCAGGTATGATGTATGGATTTCTTATGGTCGGAGGAAATATGAAGCCTCTGGGAGCGGCTTATTGCTGTGCCCGTGCATTTGTTCTTGCTGAGTTTGCAGCTTCGCTGCAGTGGCAGATGGTATCTATTGTACAGGCATGGGGGAATCAGAGCCTCGGGGTTGAAATTCTGATCACGATGGTTGTTTTTGGAGGCTGCTTTACTATTGATATTTATTTAGAAAAAGATCTTCTGAAGCAGAATTATCTTGAACAGATGACAGTAAAGGAAGTAGTAGCGGCGGCAATCATGGCTGTTGCAATCTTTGCTTTTAGTAATCTGAGCTTTTTAAATGAAAATGCACCATTTGCGAGCAGAGAACGTGCAGATATTTTTTCTATCAGAACACTGATCGATTTTGGAGGAATTGCAATCCTGCATGCTTATCAGAGCAGGATCAGTGAGTATGTTGCCGAGAAAGAACTTTCAGTAATGAACGTGATGCTGAAAAGCCAGTATGATCAATACCGAAATTATCAGGACAGCCTGGATCTCATACAAATGAAATACCATGATCTGAAACACCAGATAACGGGACTTCGTGCGGAATCAGATGAAGAGAAACGAAAAAAATGGATTGATTCCATGGAAAAGGAAATCGCTGCTTTTGAAAATATAAGCAGAACGGGGAATCAGGTACTTGATACGATTTTGGCAGCTAAGATTTTCCATTGTCGAAAAAATCATATACAGATTACCTGTGTGGCAGATGGAAAATTATTGGATCATATGCATGTAACAGATATATGTTCTATATTTGGAAATGCTTTGGATAATGCGATTGAACATGTAATTTTGATTCCAGATCCGGAAAAAAGACTGATCCATCTGACAGTATCCGCTCAAAAAGGATTTGTGTTCATCAAGATAGAGAATTATTGTGAAGCAGAAATTTCCAAAAATGAAGAAGATCTGATTACAACAACAAAAAAGGATAGTAAAAACCATGGTTTTGGATTGAAGAGTATTCGTAAAGCTGTAGAAAAATATGATGGTTCTGTAGTATTTGGAGTACAGCAGAACTGGTTTGAATTAAAGATTCTTTTACCCAGAGTATTGTAATGCTCTGGGTATTTTTGTTGCCAAGCATACGACAAAAAGGTCCGGTGGACCTTTTTTAGTATTTTGTGCCATATTTGCTGCATCTTGTGCCAAAAACGGCACGAAATAATAACCATGTTATAGTAATGCCAACAGGAAATGATACCTGAAAAAGACGAGAGAGTCAAAGGAGGAAAAAAGAGAATGATCAGTGTTGAAATGGAAGATGTTCTGGCGGTATTACAATTATGCAAACCGTATATTATCGGTATTATTGCTGCACTTGTAATTGGAATCGTAATTATGATCGCATGCCGCAGGATGTCCAGGGGCAAAAAATTTCTGATAAGAGGAGAAGCTGCGATCGCAATGGTTCTTGCAGTTGTTGTCTGCGTGAATATGATCTGTTTTGGACCAATGGCTACGTTGATTGGACTGGCAACGGGAAATGGAACTTTAAGCGATGAAACAAATGAAGAAGCTGCGGAAGTAGCAGAAGAAATTATGGAAGACGGAATTGTTCTTCTGAAGAATGAAAGCCTGCTTCCTTTAAATGAAACAAAAAAACTGAATATTTTTGGCTGGGAATCTATTAATCCGGCTTACGGAGGAGCTGGTTCCGGTGGAATTAATGATCTGTATGATATTGTCAGTCTGAATCAGGGACTTGAAAATGCCGGATTTTCTATTAACCAGGAACTGGTTGATTTTTATAACAATTATGGTGCAGATAATCCGGAAATGTCTATCCAGAAACAGAGCTGGACATTACCGGAGCCACCTGTAGATACTTACAGTGATGAGCTTATTAAAAGTGCGAAAGAGTATTCTGATGTGGCAGTTGTGGTTCTTTCCAGAAAAGCAGGTGAAGGTCATAATGATATTCCTATGGATGTAAGAAAAGCAGCATATGATAATAATTCAGATGAATATGATGATTTTCCTGAGGGAGAGCATTATTTACAGCTTTCACAAACTGAGAGAGATATGGTGGATATGGTTTGCTCAAACTTTGATAATGTGATTGTGGTTTATAATGGAGCAAATCAGTTTGAACTTGGTTTCGCAGATGAATATCCTCAGATTAAATCTGTTGTATGGTGCCCCGGAACGGGAAATGTGGGATTTAATGCACTTGGTAAAGTATTTTCAGGTGAAGTCAATCCTTCCGGAAAAACACCGGATACATTTATTTATGATATGACGACTGCTCCGTGGTGGAATAATGCAGAAAAAACGGAGTATACAAATCTGGCAGATATGGCCGTTGAAGGAATGAACGCAGGAACTGCGCAGGTGTATGCTCCGGCATTTACCAATTATGTGGAAGGTATTTATGTAGGATACAAGTACTATGAAACAGCTGCACAGGAAGGTGCGATTGATTACGATAAGACTGTACAGTATCCATTTGGATATGGTCTGAGTTACACGGAATTTGAACAGAAAATGGGTGAACTGGAGGAAAAAGACGGACAGATTTCTGTAGATGTAGAAGTAACCAACACCGGAGATGTTGCCGGAAAAGATGTAGTAGAAGTGTATTATAAACCGCCATATACAAATGGGGGAATTGAGAAATCTTCTGCAAATCTGATCGAGTTTGCAAAAACAGATCTGCTTCAGCCGGGAGAATCTCAGACTGTTACAGTTACATTTAGTATAGAAGATATGGCCTCTTATGATGAGAATAATGCAAAAGCATATGTTCTTGAAAAAGGCGATTATGTGATTTCTATCAACAGCGATTCACATACTGTGCTGGATCAGAAAACTTATACTGCAGATAAAGATGTAGTATATAAGGGAGAAAATAAAAGAGCATCAGATGATACTGCAGCAACAAATGTATTTGAAGATGCAAAAGGAGATATAACATATCTGTCACGTGCGGATCATTTTGCAAATTATGAAGAGGCTACAGCAGCACCGGCATCTGCAGAGCTGGGTGAGCCATATGTTTCTGAATATCATCTGAACAGCAACTTTGATAAGACTACATATCTCAATGATGAGGATGTAATGCCGACAACGGGAGCAGATAATGGACTTACATTAGCTGATATGCGTGATGCTGATTATGACGATCCTCGTTGGGAAAAACTTCTGGATCAGCTTACTGTTGATGAAATGGCAAATATGATTGCAATGGCTGGTTATCAGACAGCAGCCATGGATTCTGTGGGAAAAGTGGCTACACTTGATTTCGATGGACCAGCAGCAATTAATAACAACTTTACAGGAGTTGGTTCTATTGGATTTCCAATTGAAGTTGTGGTTGCTTCCACATGGAATAAGGAACTTGCACAGGCCTGGGGTGAATGCATGGGCAAGATCAGTCAGGAAATGGGTGCAGAGGGCTGGTATGCACCAGGTATGAATACTCATAGAACCGCATTTGGAGCAAGAAACTATGAATACTTTTCAGAAGATGGAGTTCTTGCAGGAAATATGGGAGCAAAAGCAGTAGAAGGAGCAAGAAAATATGGAGTTTATTCTTATATCAAACATTTTGCTCTGTATGAAGGAAATGCAAAGATGGTAAGTGTCTGGTCAAATGAGCAGGCAATCCGGGAAATCTATCTGAAACCATTTGAAATTTCTGTAAAACAGGGTGGCGCAAATGCGGTTATGGTTTCCTGGAGTTTCCTTGGAGATAAATGGACTGGAGAAAGCAGTAACCTTATGAATACAGTTCTCAGAGATGAATGGGGATTCAGGGGAATGGCGCTTACAGACTTCTTCCGAAACAATGGTCATGGATTTATGAATGCAGATGCAGCTTTGGCGAATGGAGTAGATGCAATGTTGTCCACATTCAACGGAGAAGAGAACAATGTAGCCAATCCGGAGCATCCAACATCTGTACTTCAGATGAGAAATGCCTGCAAAAATGTCATGTATACAGTTGTAAGCAGCTGGGCTTATGATGGAGAACACGAAGAAACAGGTATGGAAAACTGGAAAAAAGCAGGAATTGGTATCGACATTGTAATAGCACTTTTCATGGCAGGAATGGAAGTACTGGTAATCAGAGGATATAAGAAAAGAAAGAATGCTGAATAAGGATGAAAGTGGGATGGAAAACAGTTATGAAACAGCAAAAATTGGTTGAAAAGATGACAATAGAAGAAAAGGCAGCGATCCTCAGTGGAAAAACTGTCTGGCAGACCAGAGAAATTGACAGGCTTTCCATCCCGTCCATCTTTCTTTCAGATGGACCGCATGGAATCAGAAAACAGGCAGGAGCAGGAGACCATCTGGGACTGAATGCATCCTTGAATGCAACTTGTTTTCCCACAGCAGCGACGATAGCAAACAGCTGGAATCAGGATCTGGGGGAAGAGATTGGACAGGCTCTTGGAGAGGAAGCAGCAAGTATGGATGTAAATATCCTGCTTGGTCCGGGATTAAATATTAAAAGAAGCCCATTATGTGGAAGAAATTTTGAATATTTTTCAGAAGATCCATATCTTTCCGGGAAGATGGCAGCGTCATATATTCGTGGAATACAGAGTAAAGGCGTTTATGCCTGCCCGAAGCATCTGGCGGTTAACAGTCAGGAACTTCGGAGAATGGCAATGGACGCAGTTGTTGACGAACGGACATTAAGAGAAATTTATCTGACCGGTTTTGAGATAGCTGTTAAAGAAGGACACGCAAAAGCAATCATGAGCAGTTACAACCAGATTAATGGGATTTATGCTAATGAGGACAAACATCTTTTGACAGATATCCTGCGCAAAGAATGGGGATTTGATGGAATTGTAGTAACAGACTGGGGCGGAAGCAATGACCATGTGAAAGGTGTTGCTGCCGGCTCAAATCTGGAGATGCCGTCCTGTGGGTACGATTCTGCAAGAGAAGTGATTGCTGCTGTCCGAAATGGAAAGCTGAAGGAAGCGGATTTGGATGAAAGAGTTGGAGAACTGGTGGATGCAGTGATGGAACTGACATCAGGGAAGAAGCTTTCAGATAAAAACTTTGACAGAAACGCACATCATCAACTGGCAAGGAAAGCAGCAGCAGAAAGCATGATTCTTCTGAAAAATGAAAAACAGATTCTTCCGCTGGATACCAAAAAATCCATCGCTGTTATTGGAGATTTTGCTTTTTCACCCAGATATCAGGGGGCAGGATCTTCTATGGTCAATCCAACAAAAGTAGAAGATATGTCATCGATTTTGCAACAATATGATCTGAATATTTTGGGGATGACAAGAGGCTATCAGAGAAATGGAGATGTAGATGAGAATGATAGAAAGTTTGCATTAAATTTGTCTATGAACGCGGATATTGTGATTTTCTGCTTTGGTCTTGATGAGATCAGCGAATCAGAAGGACTGGACAGAACCCATATGCGTATTCCGCAGGACCAGATCGATCTTCTGCAGGATATCAGTAAAGTGAATGAAAATATTATTGGAATACTGAGTGCAGGATCTGCGATAGAAATGCCATGGCACACCTGCTGCAAAGCGATTTTGCATGGCTATCTGAATGGACAGGCAGGCGCTTCTGCAACATTGGATATTCTGACCGGAAAAGTGAATCCATCAGGAAGACTGGCAGAAACATATCCCATATCTTATGAACAGACACCGGCATTCCGATATTATCCAAGTAATGAGAAAACATCGGAATACCGCGAGAGTGTTTATGTGGGATATCGCTATTATGATACTTCAAAAGTCCGGGTGCAATATCCATTTGGCTTTGGGCTTTCCTATACGGAATTTACATATTCTGATCTTATTATAGAAGAGGATGGAATCAAAGTTTCGGTTACCAATACAGGTGACAGAGACGGTGCTGAGGTTGTTCAGATGTATGTAGGACTTCCTAATGCAATCGTGTTCCGACCGGAAAAAGAACTGAAAGGTTTTGCAAAAGTTTATCTAAAGGCAGGAGAAAGCAGACAGCTCAGGATTCCGTTTGATGATAAGACATTCCGTTATTGGAATATAAAAACGGGACAGTGGGAAATAGAAACAGGAACTTATCAGATTATGGTAGGAGCCAGTGTTGCAGATATTCGTTTAACAGGTATGACTGAGAGAACAGGAAATAGTAAAGGGTATCCGTATAATCCGGCAAAAATGCCTTACTATTATACAGGAATCGTGCAGAAAATATCAGATGAGGAATTTCGTGAACTTCTTGGTCATGAGATACCGAACAGAAGATGGAGTGGAAATCTGGAAATCAATGATGCAATCTGTCAGATGTATTATGCAAAAAGCCGACTTGCAAGACTGATATATAGATGTCTCACAAAAATGAAAAAGAAGAGTGAGGCACAGGGAAAGCCGGATCTGAATATTCTTTTTATTTACAATATGCCGTTTCGAGGGATTGCCAAGATGACCGGTGGGGCAGTCAGTATGGAAATGGTATATGGAATTGTCGATGCTGTGAATGGCCACTTTATGCTTGGAGTAAAAAAAGTAGTTGGCGGATATTTCAGAAACAGAAGAAATAATAAGAAATATGAAAAATTATTAAAAGGAGCCGGAGGGAAGTGCAGATGAATCATATAAAAAATATATGGAAATGTTTTGAAGAGAAACATTCTGCTATTGCAAAATGGCTTTATCAGATATTCTATTTTGTTATATTCAGTATGGGCGTGACAGTATTCCAGTATCTTGTATTTACATTTTTACCAGGGATTTTGGGAATTGGTCTGGCTGGTACAGAATTTATGTGGCCAAAGGTTTCCATGAATCTGTTTGGAGTAAAATTTACATGGAGTTTGCTGGGGTATAATGTATTGCGTGATGCAACGGGGAATATACTGATCGGTGGTGGACTTGGCTATTTTATCAGTTATGAATTGGGGTCATTTCTTGCACAGTGTATCAATTTTCCGCTTCAGAGAAATATTACTTTTAAAAGCCATGGAAATCCTGTATATCAGGCAATCTGGTATTTTGTTGCATGGGTGGTAATTTCACTGATTTGTAATGGATTTAATAATCTGTGGATGCCAGTTGCATCTGCATATGTGGCACCGGCAGTCTATAACATGCTTGTGACAATTATTACAGGTGGAGTTTCCATGGTGATTTTCTTCTTTGTGTTTAAAATTATTTTCCC
>ERZ773108.3167-NODE-3167-length-13030-cov-7.920617_pt1 | contig 13030 bp, 9 predicted proteins | sample MGYA00580570_ERZ773108 | MGnify/ENA primary metagenome ERZ773108 (study PRJEB29015, sample SAMEA2737840) | human gut metagenome | biome: human gut; feature: human-associated habitat; material: faeces | place: China | collected 2012 ...
AAGCATGATATAATGCAGACAGGAAAGGAGGCTGGTTCGCATGTTTTTTCAATACGGTGATTGTGAAACGACATATTTAACGTCCAAAGACAAACGTCTTGGTTGGGCAATCCAGCAAATCGGTCATATCAACCGTGAAGTGGATTCCGATCTGTTTTCTGCTATTGTACATCATATCATCGGGCAGCAGATTTCCACAAAAGCACAGGCGACCATCTGGCAGCGCATGCAGGACGCGCTCGGCACGGTAACCGCCGACAGCATCACACTGCCTGCCGAAACACCCTACGAACCGAGTGCCGAGGTAATACGCCTGAACAACGAGATCAGCCGAATGCTTGACGCAGCAGAAACAGACAAGGCGGTGTTGCGAAGCAAAATGACGGAGTGCCTCCGGCAGAAATACAAAGAGCTTGGCAATGAGTGCTGCGCCGTACAAAGGCTGAAAGCCGAACTTGACAGTACAGCAGACATCGCCGAGCGGCTGAACCGCACGGTCAGCGAAATACGATTATACACCGATAAAACGGCAGATATCATACTGCTGAACGGACAGATCATACGAAAGGAGAACAGCCATGCAACAGACAACGGTCGCCCCTCAGAGAGTGGTGCGGGTAATCGAACCGACCATATCGGTCAGAGAGAGCGTGAAAAGCCAATACCGAGTCCTGCGGGTGGCGGCATACTGCCGCGTTTCCACTAAGCAGGAGGAGCAGCTCAACAGCTACGAAAATCAGGTGCAACACTACACCGAACGCATCAATTCCGAAAACGGATGGACGCTTGAAGGTATCTACGCCGACAAGGGCATCTCCGGCACAAGCGTAAAAAACCGAGATGAATTCAACCGTATGATCCGCCGCTGCAAGCAAGGGAAAATCGACATGATCATCACAAAATCCATTGCCCGGTTCGCGCGGAACACGGTGGACTGCTTGAAGTATGTCCGACTGCTCAATGACCTTGGTGTCGATGTGTACTTCGAGGAACAGGGCATCCACAGCAATCAGCCCGGTGCGGAATTTTACATCACCATCTACGGCAGCATCGCCCAAAGCGAATCGGAAAACATCAGCGCCAACATTAAATGGGGCAAGGCACAGGCCGCCCGTGAAGGCAAGGTGGTATTCAGATACAAGAACTTCCTCGGCTACCGCAAGGGCGACGACGGACAACCCGAAATCGTCCCCGAAGAAGCCGAAACGATCCGCCTTATATATGACCGCTTCCTCGCAGGCGACAGCTTAAAAGGAATTGCCAAACTACTTGAAGAAAAGGGCATCAAAAGCCCGACGGGAAAAGCAGAATGGCAGTTTTCCACGATACAGTCCATTCTCTCCAACGAGAGATACAAAGGCGATGCCATCATCAATAAGACCTACATCACCGACTGCATCAGCAAAAAGGTCAGAGTCAACAACGGCGAACGCCCGAAATACTATGTAGAAAACAGCCACCCTGCCATTATCGACTCGTCCACCTTCGGCAGAGTTCAGGAGGAACTCGCAAGGCGCTCCGGCAAACGAAAGATCAGCCGAAAAGCCAAGACCGAGCAAGGCAAATACTCAAGCAAATATGCTCTGACAGAACTGCTCGTCTGCGGTGAATGCAAGTCCGCCTACCGCCGATGCACATGGACGGCAAGCGGTAAAAAGAAAATCGTGTGGCGATGCATCAACCGCATTGAATACGCCAAGAAATACTGTCATAACTCGCCCTCCGTAGAGGAAAGCGTGTTGCAACGGGCTGTGATGGCGGCAATCATGGAAACCGCCAACCAAAATGCCGAGGTATTGCGAACACTGAAGCTGCACATCGGCATGGGCTTGGCGGGAGAAAAGAACGAGGATAACAGCATTGACCTACAGATACGGATCGCCGAGATCGACGCAGAATTCAAAAAGATGCTCGACCGAGTGTCCACCGACACCATCGAAGCCTTTGATGAGGAAACCGCAACTCGGCTTATGAATGAAAAAAGCCGCTTGCAACAGCAGCTCGAAAGCATAGCCGACGCTGAACAGCGGCGAGAAAACGCAAAATCCCGACTCGATGACATCTACATGATACTCGACGGCATAAAGAACCGCCCGATGGAATACGATGACCAAATCGTCCGCCAACTGCTTGAATGCATAGTGGTGGACTCCAAAGAACAGATTACCGTAATATTCAAAGGCGGTCTTAAATCGGTGCAGCCGCTGACCGAATGACAGCGGCTCACTGCTGCCCCTAACCTTGAAAGCTCAGAATTTTTCGTAAGGGAACAAATACTACCCCCAAAAAGGCGAAAAAATCTATTAAAGACACCATTGAAATCTGAACCCTTAAGTTCGGAGTCAATGGTGTTTTTATTATAAAATCCAGTATTTATGCGGCTTTTCGAGGTCGCATTTTCTTTTTGTCAGTCGGACTAAAAAACGAATAACTCGGATTTGGCAATCCGGAAAATTAAAAACAAACCTTTTTGAACCCTTTAGTCTGTCTGCACGTGTCTCAGAAATCCTTCAGTTTCAAGGCATATTCTTCTTCTTTCTGTTCGGGAGTCTTGTATTGCAATTTCTTGTGCGGTCGTTTGGTATTATAGAAAATCATGTACTTGTCCACCGCACTTCGAAAGTCTGATTCCGAGCGATACTTGGTGCGATATAACTCCTCCCGTTTCATAGAAGCAAAGAACGATTCCATTACGGAATTGTCATACGGCACATGCGCACGTGAAAAGGAGTGTGTGATGTTCAGAGACCGCATATAATCATTCATTGTTTTGGATCGGTAGTTGCTGCCACGGTCGGTATGAAAGGTCAGATTCGAGTCAGGCTGACGCGTTTTATACGCAATTTGAAATGTTCCCTTTACAAGTTGAGCGCTGTTATTCTTTCCGATTTTATATGCTATAACCATACGGGAAAATAAATCAATAATCACACAAATATAATACGCGCTTTTGCCGTACTTAAAATAAGTGACATCACTGACCCACACCTCATTCGGTCTGCTTACATCAAATTCCTGATTAAGGTGATTGCAGTTCTTCCCGGCGTTTTGCATACCAAGTATTGTCCTTTTTGTTGCGAAGAACATGGTTATAAAATGTTCACCTGGGTATATCAAATGCATCGCATATTACATGTATGTTGTATTTCCCATAAAGCTGTTCTGCAGCATACAATCGTTGTTTTAACGGTGACTTAGGTGTGCAGCTTGCGGATTTGAGAATTTCGATGATTGTTTCCAAACGTGCAACCTTGTTTTCAAGCAAATGAAAATTTCGTATATCTACCGTTTTCCTGTTAAGCTCTGCCTGTTCTTCCTGATAAATGCGCACCCAATTATAAAATGTGCTTTTCGGTATGCCGATATCGGCGAGTATGGCTGCTGCTGATTCACCGGATATAAAACGATCAATAGCCTCTTGCTTCTTTTCCGGTGTGTACGTTTTCATTTTTTCAGCTCCTATATTATATTGAAACTTTTTTACAGTTCCTGCACAAAAAAGTTGTTTCTTCCGAACTGAAAGAAACAACATTATTTTACTATCTTGATTTTTGCTAAGCTTTTACTGAAGTCCTTATAAGGACGGCATCTATTTTATCAATAGATCAATTAGTCCCATGATATAAAATCACTGTATCATACCCCCGTTATTACGGCATACAATGCTTAAATCGTTAACGGCGTCCTGTAGGGAGAGTGTATGCTCGACATCGTAGTTTTCGGTAAGAAACTCTATACCCTTATTTGCGTAAAGATAGCGAAAAGCCTCCTGCTCGGTAAGGTTTTTGCTTAAAGCAAATTCGTTTATACAAACAACTATATAGTTAATTATCTTTCTTTCCAATACAGACACCCGCCTTCCAAATATATTATATCCCCATTTTACCGATACGTCAATTCTTTCTTTATCTAAAAAACAAGTTATTATTTGACCTCTGTACATGGGTATTGACAAATGAATTTTATTGTGGTAAAATATGGATGTACACGAGAAAAATAGAATTATCACTATGGGTGCTATGTTTGTATCCTATTCCTTTTTGATATTGTAAAGTATCTCTTGTACATCAAGAGGTACTTTTTTGTTTTACCGGAGGTTATTATGAACGTTGTACATTTACAAAAAGCTTTTGCTTTCATAGCACGTGGATTAGTTGAAAAAGAAAAACTCCTTAAAGAGTCACCAAATCGATATCCATACAGCAAAGACTTACAAAGGGGCATCAATATGTTTTTAGCTGCTTGCCTTGAAATGGGACATCTCGGAGAATGTATTTTTAAATACGCAGACGAAAGTTCGTTCCTAAATCAATATATAAGCAAACCCATCGGTAAATGGTTTTATGATTGGGATCAAGCAATTCTTCTACAATACAAAATAGATTCGCAACCCTTTTATGATTATGGTCCCTTTGCATATCGCCGTGGTAAAAATGATGTTTATACCGCCACGGAAGAATGTATTGAATTCCTCAGCACTCAAGAAATCAACATTATTGAGGGAACTGATGAACGTGCCCTTTATGAAAAAATCATTCAGTTATCTCAAGATGATTACTGCAAGGTTAGAAAATATATAATACAAAATCCTATTATCACAGTAGAAGATCGTCGCGCTTTTTTACTGGAGTATGCAGACAATGCCAATGCTAAAGAAGCCTTTAATCTTGCGTACGAATTATTTGAAGGAACCTATACAATCTGCCCGGCATGCGGATGGACAATGACTGAAGGTGTTTATGGCTATTCATGTGTTTCAGAGCATTGCTTAGAACATATGCCCACAATTACGGATGCGATGAAGATTGACGCATCCATGAAACCGGTGTACAGGCTCAAAAAAGGAATTATGAGATATTTCGCACAGCCCGGAAAACTTGAAATAGAGATAGACAAATTCTGTGAAAAGAAAAATCTCGAATACACCATGTGGCCGCAAAAGGATAAATTTGATATAGAAATTCGTTTTAACGACGGAGAAATATGGGAAATTGATGCCAAAGCTTATCGCAACCCAACATCTTTGTGCGCAAAAATAAAAAACGACGGCGGATTTCCAATCGGTAATTATAAGTTCGGATATTATGTAGTTCCAACAGAATATACAGTTAATAAAAGCAACTACACTTCTGTGGTAAACAAAGTTTTAACACAACAGCCTAATGTAAAATGTGTTACATTGGCTGCGATAAAGAGGAAGATAAATCAAAAGGTTGGTGAAATACATGGGTAAAAAAGAATCGAAAATGTATTATGCGCCGTTGCAGGTGTATTTCAATGATGACATGATGTCTATTGATAGATTTGCCAATATAGAGGCTGTGTTGTATTTATTGCTTACACACGCTAATACTCCAGAGCCCGAAAAGGCATATCTGCTCTTTTCGCAATATCAGCTCATTGGAATAGAAAACGGAACTATGGCAGATCACCAATTACAACTCGCTCGGTATACTTTAGGTTGTTACCGTTCTCGAAAATATTGGCAGGATGATTTAGACGAATATCGTTCTGATGTCTATAAAGGATTTAGAGCATTTACATTCAAATGCGAAAACGACAAAACACTATTAATGCTAAATGAGGCGAAAACACCGCTTTCTTATGAAGAACGCATAAAAGAATGGGAAAAGCATTGGCTCTTGCCGGATATTCGCAAAGAAGAATATCCGATAGCAACTGAAGGCACGTACTGTTACTATACCACAACAAAAGAGGATTTTGAAAAATCGGAAAGAATTAAAGTTTCTTTTTCGGACAATACACTAGTATCAGTTGAACTGGGGGCGTCAATAGATAATAGAGACACAAGTCCAATTATCATTTCTATTTCTGAACTTTTAGAATGTGCAGAAGAAATGAGAAAAATAGATCCTGCCGATTATTGCTATGAAATTCTGCGAAGTAATGCAATTAAAGCCGTAGAAGATGGCAAGGTGTCCATATGCGATAAATTCACCATAGTGCAAACCATAAATATTGTCGGCATGGTTGGATCCGGTAAATCGACACTCATCAAGGTGCTGGCATATTGGGCAAACAAAAACGGCAAACGGATTGTCATTGTGCTGGATACCGTCGCGGAAGTGTTTAATCTTTGGAGATATCTCAATAAGTTATCCGTAAACTGTTCTCCCCTTGTTGGAAGAAGCGAAAGATTAAAGTACATCAACCAAATTGCTGAGCCAAATAAGACTTGTCTTCCCTCAATATTATCTCAATATTTAACAAATGCTTGTCTTGTTGATGGCATGAATGATGGCGACGAAGCCAGCCTTGCGTATGGTAAAGAGCCTTGTTTTTCCTTAAAAGAGCCTGGGAAAAGCAAAACTTTTCTTTGTCCCTATTTTAATATCTGTACCGGTGCTAAAATGTTACGTGACTGTTATACCGCGTCTGTTGTTCTCACTTCTGTGGCCGGTTTTGCTATTTCTCGAGTAGGTAAGAATCGTGAGCCTTTCCTTGACGTAGCGTCAAGAAATTTCGACATAGTGATTTTTGATGAAAGTGACCGCGTACAAAAAACATTGGACCAGTTATTTATGCCGGAAACCAGCTTTAATCACTATATTAAAGAAAGCGCTAACGATTGTGCTCGCTATATGAATATGTCAGGTTTCGAACGCGAAAGGAATCGAGCAAGTCAAGAATACAGCGAATTACAGTTAAGAACAACCGGAGTGATGAGTTGCCTTACAAAAGCACTCAATTGGAATCTTGGAAAATGGAATAAGTTGTCTGCAGGCGAACCTTTCTCCGCATTAACTCTTTTAGACGACTTAAAAAAGGACGAACGTTATAAGATTCCCGATAAGATCTACAATGATATCTATGCTTTAATAGATAATGAAAACGATAATCCAAATTTAAGTAATACTCTACGCGAAGCACTTAATGCATCCTGTATGGAAACCGATTTTCGTCTCTTTAGCACATTGTATAAGAGATGGACCGATGAAGAAAAATCCATATTTGATCGCACTAAAATGACCGCCAAGACGATAGCTGTGCAGGATGCACGCATTAAGCTTGTTATTTGTCTGATATTCTTTGACCACTTTATTAGAAAATTGAGCGACGCTTATGCTGCATGCCACGAGACCTCATACGGACAAAATGAAATATTCGGATTTCTTCAAACACGTTTTCAAGATCAACAAAAGCATCTGCCCTCCGCACTGTGTGGTAACTTGTTCGGCATGAAAAAGAATGAACAAGGCGACATTATTCTATTCAGACAGTTTGCGTTCGGGAGAAGTTTAATGAAAGATCTTCCATATCTGCGATTGGATGAAGGCGGAAAAGCAATCGGTCCTCATGTCATCATGCTTTCCGGCTCCAGCTGGGCTGAAGGCTCGTATGAGTATCACATTAACCGTCCTGTAAACTATATATTAGAAGCAGATTCCGACAAACGTGAGTTTCTGTCAAGAACGAAGTTCTATGAATCCGGTTTTTCAGAAAGAGTATCCGGATCAGGTGAAATGCGGATAGAAATGCTTAAGAAAATTACAGAAAAATCAGCGAGCGATATCATTGGGGAATATAATCGCAATGCCGGAAAAATTCTAATAATCGTAAACAGCTACGATCAAGCGGCTATCGTTCAAGCGGTCCTCGTAAGCACATTACACAAAAAGCAATGTTCTGCCAGAGTATATCGTATGATTTCCGATGCTACGACTACCGATGATCTTGAATGTGTGATACGCCGTGGTGAGGTAAGTCGGTTTGCTTCAACACCTGCAGAAATCTTAATTGCTCCTGCAATGGCTATCGAACGCGGACACAATATCGTCGACGAGACAGGCCACTCTGCGTTGGGCGCAGTTTTCTTTTTTGTTCGTCCTATGTCTGTGCCTGATGATGTACAGGAAAAAGGAAGTAAATTGAATGGCTATATGGAGGCTCACTGCAAAAGAAATCCCGGCGAATCCATTTGGGAATATAATATGCGTATGCGTCAAGAGGCATCAAAGAGATGGAGTATTGTTACACGAAGCGGCAACTATGGTTTGGATAATCTTTCAGATGATGATAAAAAAGACATAGTATCAACACTGTTTATTTTGATTTTGCAGATATTTGGCCGTCTTGCACGGGTTACAGACACCGGCAAGCCTGCACCCCATGTTTATTTTACAGATGGTGCTTTTAGAAAAGCCCCTGACGCAGAACGTGGTTTTGATTGTCTCACAGAGCTTGGCGTATACCTCGACAATATGATGCATGCAGAAACAAGTTCTGAAATTGCAAACACACTTTACAAACCTTTTTACGATGCATTTAAGAAAGGAGTTAATTATGGCAGGTAAACCCATTTTCCCTATGGCATATAGAATAAAACCTAACCAAGTCAGAAAAATTTATTATCTCGGTTTTCCTTCTTCTTGGAAAGAGGAGCTTATTAAAATAGCCAAAGACAATAATCCGAAATTCAAAAGCGAATACGGACTTTCCACACACGCATTACAAAAACTAGTTGATTCATGGATGGAAGGCATCGTCTCTATGTCTCCTCTTAAAGAATATAGTGATGATAGTCAATGGTTGGCATCCACCATGCCCTTTGATGAGAAGAGAATAAATATCCTTTTTGAAATCATTCGCGTTTGGGTTACAGCAACCTATATTTCCGCAGATAAACTCAAGCCTATTGTGATTTCTATGGCAAAAGAACTTTGTTCAAAGATGAAAGCCGATGAGTTTTATCCTTTGCGTACAGAAAAAGATGTTCTCTTATCAAGTGTAGACGGACGCGTTAGTGATGAAGCATATCAGGCAATACCTTTAATTGTTGTAAACAATCTTGTAGGACAAGATATAAAGATTAACGGAAATCAAATACACTTATCGTATGCCGCAAAAAACGAATTAGTAAGTAACATCATTACGGAACCGACACACGGGCACAAGTATTCTTTTGTGTTCAAGTTTTCCGTGCAGACTACTCCCCCGCAACGCGAGGCTCTCTTACTTTGTGACATTAGTATGCGCAGATGGATATATAGCAGGAAAAATAAGACAAAAACGCCTTTTCTCAAAAATGCCATTATAGGACATATTCGGGTCTCAGATAATAAAATTTGCCAAATCCCAATTCAATACAGTTCTAAAACGAAAACTTTGGACTGGAAAGATCAAGACAAAGAATGCTATAACCTATACGGATACGAACCGCTTCCCGATGTCAATAATTTATGGAATATTGTTGAGTGTGGAAATAATAAATATATGCTTCCCTATACAAATGGCATGGATTGCTTTATCAAATCTAACATTGGTACCGGCGTCCCCATTAAAGATAAAGCAGAAGCATATGAAAAGATTTTTGCAGTGTTGGGAGATATCGTAGACAAGCCCAATGAGCCCGTCAGAATCCCCACAAGACAGAAGCTGCACCGCTATAAGTCACCGGATGAATATGAAACAAGAGAGGATTTCAGGAAATGGGTTGTATCATGTACAGAAACAAACAAAATACGTTTTGAGTTATATGGAGTGTTAAACAATCCCGCTCATCAATCCCTGTTAGCTGCAATCAGCGATAAGATTATGCGCGATTTTGGTGATCAGAATGATGATTCATGTTTATCTGTCGATATCGCTCAGAGAGAAATTGGGGATATTGCTGCTCCGGTTAATAAATATGATAAAGTCCAAAGATGCGATGAGATAAAAGAGATACTTGGCGAAACTGAGGCTGTTGTTGCCTGTATCTGTATTATTCCTGGTGCCGATGCTGACGAATATAAAGATGATAGAGACCCTAAACTAATAATCCGAAATGCATTTGCGCGGTCCGGCAGAATAGTGCAATTTGTGGTTGCTTCTGATGAGGAAGATTCTCTTAACCGTCAGAAGATAGCGCATGCTGTATATGATATGTATCGTCAACTCGGCGTTACCACTTTAATGGACACCGAACAGCTAAAATCATATAAGTTAAAAGATGTTACTTGCATCGGAATGCATATATGCACGCAGATACATAACATTAGAAAAAAGGCACTTTTTATGCCACTTTATGTATCGCACGAGCTTGCAACCGGAAGAACCCGTGTCCAATGTGCTGCTTTTGAAAAGGACAATGTAAGTTATCGCAAAGCTTGCTTGGAAATGGCAAAATTGTTTTGGAACGAAGACTTAGAGCAGTTATGCGTGGATGCTAACTTTTCTCCCGCCAAGCAAAAGCTTATAGAAATGAAAAATCATTTTGATGCCGAAAGTCAAGGAGCGGTTCTGCTCATCCATTCAGATGGTAACACACGTCCGTTGTGGGGAGGTATTTCCGATAAAAGCATAAGCAGATATAACATAGCGAATGATTATATGCCTGATCAGATTGATGCGGGAACCAGCAAAAGACCGTATCCTATCTCACTGTCAGGTACCGGTGTCCGTATTTTTCGCGTAAGAAACAATGCCGAGGTTCCCGATTATTACACAAGTGCACGCGAGGATGAGAACTATTCTTCGGCTTCCGGTATTTTCAAATATGGCAAAGTGTTTTGGGCGATATCGCAAAAACCAAACGATCCCAAGTATAATCGCAGCCTTAAATATTCTCGTTTCAATTATCCTTTTGCTGACTACGCCGAAAAAGACATGATTGAAATATATCCTTTACAACTTCAGCCCGATGACAAACCTTCGGTTTGGACGAAATATATCATGGATCTGTGCTCATTATCAATTCAATATAACCCATCAACAATCCTTCCGTTGCCGCTACACCTTGCTGCCGCTTTAGAGGAATACTTGCTGGAGGTGTAAACACAAATTTGCACAAATCAAACCCACCGGTTCAACCGGTGGGTTGCTCCACCCCTGAAAGGGGTTTTAAAAATTTAGCGCCGCATCACATTCTCCGGCAGCCGCTCATGTGCGGTTGTCTTTTTTGCCTACTTTCTCTTGTCACCCGTAAACGGGTCGGTAAATTCTTTTATACAAATCTGGTCTGCTGCATAATCTTTTTCTAACTGATTCCTTATGTATTTTAGGACTATGGACCCATCTTTCCATTAGAGAAGGCTGCCCCAACACAACTCTGTAGAACAGAGTGCCGGCGAGCGGCTGCGCATACCGAATGCAGATCATAAATCTGCCGCCCACTAAACTTGGCGTTCGGTAGAGATTTGTTATTACAACATAAATTCTAGAAACATCGGCGTACTTATGTGCTGTACGGAAGCATCTGTGGTATAGGTCAAAGCCTACAACTCAAGCCGTCTACCGCTGACGGTTGGCTGTTTGCAAATACAACGCACACATTCTGCCATCGTCATATGCTCCTCTTAATTTTTGTTCTGAACTATCCTCTTTGAGTCTCATTACTTCACCTCACTTAAAATTCAAGTCGATATACTTTTTCACTCAATTCTTGAATTTCTTGTATTAGATTTTCTTCGCAAATTGCAATAGCAAGTTGAAACAAAATTAAAACAGCAGTGACTTTATGGTAGAGGACTTTAGATTTACGAAGAGAGGGGCGTATCCCCGAACGGAGGAAATCCAAAGTGGCGCGATATTAGGCAGCGTAGATTTTATCTAATTCCTGCTCAAACAGCTCTTCTGGGGTGCGGTATCCGAGAATTTTCCTCGGTAATCCGTTTATACAATCGGCAAAATAGCATATATCTTCGGCTGTATAAGAACTGATCGGCTTACCCTTTGGAATGAATCTGCGCAGCATTTTATTATGACATTCATTTGTACCTTTCTCGCAGGATGTATACAGGTGCGTGAAATATACCGACATTCCGTATTTTTCAAAATCCGCCAATGTGGCAAATTCGGAACCGTTGTCTCGGTTACGGTTTTAAACACCTGATTTTTCTTGCTTAAAAACATTGATACCACTTCTTCAAAGGCTTCTTGCATTGCTTCTGCCGTATGATTTTTAGCTTTTATGGACCTATTTTTTTTATTTTATTTCAACTTCATTTTACAACGCGCGTCTAAAATAATATACAGGATATTTTAATAATACACAATTAAATTCATGATTTGAAATAATGGCATCCGTGGGCGAATTTATAAAAAATTTCATTTTACCCCTTGACAAGATGCAAAACCTGAGGAATACTATAATTAGACGTTCTATTTATGAAGGAGTAACGAAATAAAGTTCTGCGGTCCGAAAGGGCGCTGTAACTTCATCTGCGACTCCGAACAAGGTCGTTATATGAATTTACCGGCGCTATCCGTTCGGGTATGCGTCTTTTTGTTTCTCGGAGAACCGATTGACCCGTAAAATCGGTGAAACAAAACGGCGTATGCAGAAGCATAGATCAACAGAAAAATCTTCCGAAAACAGCACATTGCATGTAGCGGCATACAGCCGGGTCAGCACAAGCGAAAATGACGTGCGAAACACGGTTAAAACGCTGCTTGCCTATTCCCTGTCGGATAATCAGCTGCTGCTTGAATACCGGTCGCTTGAAAATATGATAAACGAGCTTAAAGCCAAGGCGGAAACCGCCGAAAAGATGTGCCTTGCAACCGGCGGGAATAAGGACCTTTATATTGAAGAAATAAAGAAGTGCTATGCCTCGGTTGCCGATGTGAGAAACCAAATGACCGAGCTCAAAGCACCAATTGACAAAAGCCCGGAATACAAAACCGAGCTTGAAAAAATCAATGCCTATATTTCCGATGAAGAAATAGGTTTTACGGAATATAATGATGAAATTATACGGTATTTGGTGAGCAGTATCACGGTTACAGAGGATATGAAAATAGTAATAACCCTCAAAGGCGGAGTGAAAATTACAGAGCCTATTTATGCTTAAAAGGCATAAATACTTTCTAAAAATGCTTGCAAAAACTGCCCTTTTGCGCTATAATAATTACAGTGATAAGAAAAGGGTAATTATCTGCGTTTTAAAAGGAATTTTAGATGTTTGCTTTTCTGTAAAATCGGCACATCTTTGTTTCACAATATGGAACACATAGGAAAACCCTTGAATAATCAAGGTCACTGAAAAAGTCAGATCTACAAAGTAGGTCTGGCTTTTTTAGTTAAAAA
>ERZ773108.3177-NODE-3177-length-12985-cov-5.386543_pt1 | contig 12985 bp, 10 predicted proteins | sample MGYA00580570_ERZ773108 | MGnify/ENA primary metagenome ERZ773108 (study PRJEB29015, sample SAMEA2737840) | human gut metagenome | biome: human gut; feature: human-associated habitat; material: faeces | place: China | collected 2012 ...
TGTACAAGCGACTGGAACAGGGCGCGTACCAGTGGCCGCGCTCGGAATCCGAGGTGAAGGTGCTAACACCGCAGCAGTACCGCTGGCTCATGGAGGGACTGCAGATCGAGCAGCCGAAAGCCCACCGCCCGGTAACGGGATTGACCACTGTCTGAGCAGGGAAAATGGGTGAAAACCATTGAAAACACTGGCTTTTTGCCGCATTCTGTGGTATAATGTTTACATGGAAAACAGAGAAATGCGGACAAGCAACACGGCGGAAATGGTCACCATTTCCCGTGCGGAATATGAGCGGTTGCAGCAGAAAAATGCGCAGTTGGAATCAACGCGAGTAAAGCTTGAAGCAGAGCGCATCAAGCTTGAGGCGGAACATGCAAGACTGGAAGCAAAGCTTGCTGCCCGCGAACAGGAACAGGCACAGGTCATTACCGGCCTGACACTGCAGAATGAGTGGCTGCTGGAGCAGCTGAAGCTGTCCAAAAAGAAGCTGTTTGGTCGTTCTTCGGAACAGGCGGAGCAGATGGTCATGGAGCAGCTGAGTTTTACTTACAACGAAGCGGAAGCCTATGTCTCCGGAACCAACGCCGCCGCGGAGAAGCCTGTTGCTGTGAAGGCGCACGAGCGCAAGCGGCAGTCCGGCAATGTGCTGGAGGTCGTCCCGGAGGGAACTCGTACTGAAGTGGTGGAGCACCGTCTGCCGGAGAATGAGCGGATCTGCTCTGCTTGCGGCAGCGAATTGGTTGAGATCGGCAAGGATGTGCGTCGGACGCTGCAGATGAAGCCGGCGGAGTTCTGGATCCGCGAGGACGTATACTACACCTACGCCTGCAAGAACTGCGAGCAGGAGACTGGCGAGGCCAACATTGTGAAGGCGGCGAAAGAGCCTGCGCTGCTGCCAGGCAGCTTTGCCTCTGCGGAGGCAGTGGCGTATCTGGCAGCGCAAAAGTTTGTCATGTACTCGCCGCTGTACCGGCTGGAACAGGAATTCAACCGTCAGGGCTTGAAGCTGTCCCGGCAGACGATGGCCAACTGGCTGCTGAAGGCTTCGGAGAAATGGCTGCAGCCGGTCTACGATGCGATGCATAAGCGGCTTTGCAGGGAGCCGGTGCTGCACGCGGATGAGACGACCTTGCAGGTGCTGAAAGAGCCGGGACGTTCCTCCACCAGCAAGTCCTACATGTGGCTGTACCGCACCAGCGGCTGCGCGAAACAGGCCATTGTACTGTATGAGTACCAGCCCACCCGAAAAGCGGAGCATGCGGAGGCTTTCCTGAAAGGCTTCTCGGGCTGGCTGCACGCGGACGGGTATCAGGGGTATCTATATTTCGATGTTCTGCCATGGCTCAATCTATTTCTGCGGTTTTGTGACGATTGGAGGTGAGGTATGCAGTGCAAAGGATGCGCCGAAACTGGCGCTGGGTGTTGCTCGGATGGCCATCCGCGCCGCCATTCTCCGCCCATTCGTTGTGGGCAGTGAGCAGCTTCTGATTTACATTCTGCTGGATGCGGCAGCCATCAGGCAGCTGATTCCGGAACGCGCGTGGAGCGTTGCACTGCCTGTCTATTATCTCGCTGCTGCAGCGTTTGTGCTGCTGGCCATCCGCGGCTTTTTTCGCAGAAATCAGAAGCAGTACCGCAGATTCTCCGCTGTGCAGGTGGCTTGACGGAGCGGCAATCCCAGGACCGATATGATGGTTATAGGCCGTGCAGCTTCGGCAGATCCGAAGCGGTCTATTTATATCCATATAGAAAACCGATTGACCTACAGATAAACAGGAAAAAATCAAATTTAATCAGCAAAATACACAATGTGAATGACTGCAAATTATCGAAACCGACAAAAAATTTTTTTTGGCGCTTGCATTCTTGACAAAACAGACCGCAATTACTACACTATATAACAACGGATATGATAATCGATTGTCATATCGGAAAACACACAATCAATCACATGAAGATCAAGGAGGAACCCATGAAAAAGATTATTGCAGTCATCCTTGCGCTGACCATGCTGCTGGCACTGGCAGCCTGCACAGCCAAGACAGAGACAACCACGACGGACACGGCCGCCGACGCAGCCACCACCACAGACACAGCGGCAGAGCAGCCGGCAGACACTGAAGCGGAGCAGCCCACGGACACCAATGGTGATGTGACCACCATCACGCTTGCCATGCACGTGTCCAACACGCAGGAGCAGGAGCCTGCCGTCTATCAGGCGATTCAGGCTTTCCAGCAGGAGAACCCCGATGTGAAGATTGAGCTCGTTGAGCACCTGACCGAGGAGCACAACAAGCAGCTCAAGCTCTGGGCGCAGTCCGGGGAACTGCCGGATATCTTCTGGTGCCAGGAGGGCGACGTGCTGGAGTATGGCGAGAACGGCTATCTGCTGCCGCTCAACGATTTCCTCAGCCAGAACCCCGACATTGACAGCGCAATCCCCGATGCCATCAAGAACTGCTATGCTGGCGAAAACGGCGAGATCTACGGTCTGGCTTACACCTCGCTTGTGACCGGCTTCTATTACAATAAGGCTATCTTTGCAGACAACGGTCTGCCCGAGCTGACAAATGAGACGACATACGAGGAGCTTCTGGACATGGTCAAGACACTGCACGACAACGGCGTAACGACCTTCGCACAGGGCGCTATGACCAACTACAGTGTCTGGGGTTATCTTGGCAGCCTGAACCGCTATGGCTATGCGGAAAACATTGCGGCAATCGCCGATGGCTCGCAGAGCAGCGCGGTATTCTCCAAGCTGTTTGACAAGCTTGCAGAGCTTGGCGCCGCCGGCGCATATCCGCAGAACATGGCAACCATCGACTATTTCGAGGCCAAGAACCTGTTCACGACCGGCCAGGCGGCTATCTTCACCTCCGGCCAGTGGGATGCCGGTGAAATCGGCGAAGCACTCGGCGAGAACGTCGGCTTCTGGTGGGGCCCGACCTATACGGATTCCGATTATTCGCAGAAAACCAGCAACCAGTTCGCAAACTGCCCGTTCGTTGTGAGCGCGGACGTTGCAAAGGACGAGGCCAAGCAGGCTGCTGTTTATCGTTTCCTCGCGTTCTACTTTGGCCAGGAAGGCTCGTCCATCCTGTTTGACAACTCCAACATTCCCATTGCCACCTATGCGGATCTGCAGATGGAAAACACCAACCCGGCCTTTGCCGCAATCTCTGAGGCACTGGCTACCGGCTATGCAAGCACTACAGCCAGCAACCCGGTCGCATCCCTGACTGCATCCGTCAGCGAAACCTTCTATGACGCGATGAACAGCCTCATGCTCGGCAACATCACCACGGAGCAGGCGGTTGCGTCCATCGACACTGCCTTTGCCGAGGCCGCACAGTAAAACAAGGCAGGATCCAATGGCGGGATGATCGCAGACCGGCCGCCAGGCGGATACGCCGGAAGGAGAGAACATGCAATTACTCAGTACAAAAAAGAATAAGCTGCTACTGCTTTTGCCGACCTGCTTGGTGTATGTGGTCTACATCATCCTGCCGATCCTTGTTTCGCTTTACTACAGCTTTACCAAATACTCCGGGATCAGCAAGCCGCGGTTGTACGGACTGAAAAACTACATCCGTCTGCTGGATGATCCGTATTTCTGGATCGCGCTGAAAAACACAGCGATTATCCTCGGTATCTCCATCCTTCTGCTTGGCATCGGCGCGTTCTTTGTGGCGATGCTCCTGAACCAGCCGATGCGCGGCGTGAACGTGTGCAAGGCGCTGATCTTTGCGCCGGCCATCATCGCAAGCATCATTGCGGGCGTTATCTGGGGATACCTGCTCGACCCGGTGACAGGCCTTGTCAACAATGTCCTGCGGGCCATCGGCCTTGACAAGCTGGCGCTCGAGTGGATCGGCGGCAAAACGCTCTCGCCCTACAGTATTGCGTTCGTCTATTTCTGGCAGCAGGCCGGCTATATTGCGGCTATCTATCTTGCCGGGCTCAAGACGATTCCGAACGAGATGATGGAGGCGGCAGCTGTCGACGGGACAAATTTCTGGCAGCGGCTGCTGCATGTGACGATTCCGGCGCTGCGCGACACGTTTGTGTCGGTCGGCATCCTGATTATCACTGGCTCGATGAAGATTTTTGAGACGGTGCAGCAGTTGACCGGCGGCGGCCCGACGCATTACTCAGAAACACTCGTGACCTACGCGTACAACACAACGTTTGCCCGGGGAGAATACGGCTACGGCATGGCGCTGGCTACAGCGACGTTCCTGATTTCGCTGATCCTCATGGGAATCTATACGCTGCTGCTGCGCGGGAAAGATTGAGAGGGCCTGCCATGAGAGTAAGAAAAAAGCTGGGCGTGTGCTACGTCCTGATGGTGCTTCTGACAATCGCAATTGTGATCCCGATCATCTGGCTGGTCTTTATCTCTATGAAGCCGAACAGCGAGATCATGAACAATCCGCTCTCGCTGCCGAATGCGCTGGACTTTGGAAACTATGTATCCGCGCTGCAGACGCTGGATCTGTTCACGCTGTACAAAAATACGGCTTTTATCGCTGTCTGCTCGCTTGCTGTGGAGATCGTCATTACGTTTTCCAGCGCCGTGGGCCTGACCCGGCTGTATTACCGCAGTGACGGTGTGCGCAGCGGCCTGCAGGGATTTTTGCAGCTGGGACTTGCAGTCAGCCCGTTTATCCTGCTGTTTCCGATCTATAAGATCAATAAATTCCTTGGCTTTAGCCAGCAGCTGTCGCTGATCCTGCCGTATATCGCAACGTCCATTTCCTTCAATACGCTGCTGTTTACTGCCTATCTCCGTACCGTACCCAAGGAGCTTGACGAGGCGGCGCTGATGGACGGCGTGAGCCTGTGGCAGCTGATGACGAAGATTCTTGTGCCGATTGCAAAGCCGGTTCTGGCAACGGTGATCATATTCAACCTGCTGTATATCTGGAACGAATATCCGTTCGCCTCCATTATGATTGAAAAGCCGGCCTATTACACCATTTCGCGCGGCATTGCGGCATTCCAGGGGCAGTACAATATCGATTACGGCGGCCTGGCCGCCTACAGCGTCATGGTGCTGCTGCCGGAGCTCGTATTCTACGGGATCTTCCAGCGCCATGTGGTCGACGGTATGACCGTCGGCGCCGTCAAGGGGTAAACCCCAACACATACGCAAAGGGGATGCTGCCTTGGCAACATCCCCTTTTTGTTCAGGGTGTATCTGAAACCTGTCTATGCATCCTTCAGCCGCAGCGTGTGCTGTCGCGCTCAATGAGCCTGACGCCAAGCGTCAGGTGGTACGAAGAAAAGCTGGGATCGTCGATCATTTTGACGATGATATCTGCTGCTGAACTGGCGATTTTTTCTGTGTTCTGCCAGACGGTTGTGATGGACGGCGTCACGATTTCTGAGAGAAATGTCCCGTCATAGCCGATAATTTTCAGCTGTTCCGGTACGCGCAGCTGCAGGGACATGGCGGCGTTCAACACAGCTGCCGCACAAAGATCGTTGCAGAAAATGCCGTCCGTTTCCGGATGCTCACGCAGAAGGCCGAGGACGATCTGCCGGTAATCGTGGAAGGTGTGCGAGTCACGGACCTGCTCATAGGAAAAGCAGTCCACCTGGTGTTTTGCCATGATATCGCGGAAAACCTGATGGCGGATATTCCAGGGTGCGTCGTCCTCGAATGAGCCGCCGATCTGGATCACGTGCCGGCAGCCGCAGCGCAGCAGACAATCAGCGGCCAGTGTGCCGCCCTGCACATGGTCGGAGGCGACATACGACGCCTCGTCGCGGATATGGCGGTCAATAGAGACGATCGGGAAGGAGAGGCTAGCGTAGTCCTGTTCGGTAAGCTTATAGTTGAAAATAATGGCTCCGTCGACACGATTGTTGTTGAGGAGCTTGATATAGTCCTGCGATGCACCGGAACTGAACGATGTGTTGCACAGCAGGATCTTGTATCCGCTTGCCTTGAGGAATTTCTCAAGGAAGGAAATCATTTCGGAGTAATAGGGATAGGTGATGGTCGGCACGACGACGCCGATCATGCCGGAGCGGCGCTTGAGCAGGTTGCGCGCATTCTCGTTGGGGTAGTAGTTGAGCTCCTTGACAGCGGCCTCGATGCGCTCGCGCGTCTGCTGGGAGATGTAGCCGCGATTGTTGAGCACGCGCGAGGCGGTTCCCTTGGACACGCCGGCGAGCTTTGCAACATCATCTAATTTTACCATATTTCATCCTCAATTCTCCGATGAATTATCGATTGTTATAGTATTATAACATACTTTTTTTGCAACTTCAATATGAAACCCTGCTGCGGCGGGGGGAAGAAACGGAGGCGGCGCCATGCAGGAGCTGCTCATTACGAATATCCAGCGCATGTCGTTCCATGATGGACCCGGCATGCGGACCACCGTGTTTTTGAAGGGCTGCAATCTCCGCTGTGCCTGGTGCCACAACCCGGAGACACAAAATCCGCAGCCGGAGCTGATCTTTCGCGCGCAGCGCTGCGTCCGGTGCGGAACCTGCGTGCACAGCTGCGCGTCCGGTGCGCGGACGATGGGGCCGGAGGGTTCGGTGCGGGATACGGCACGCTGCGTGGGCTGCGGCCGCTGCGCACAGGCCTGTCTCACCGGTGCCATTGATGTGGCGGGGCGCAGGATCTCCTGCCAGGAGCTGACAGAGCTGGTGCTGCGTGACGAGAAGATCTTCCGCACGACAGCCGGCGGCGTGACATGCTCCGGCGGGGAGCCGCTGCTGCAGGCAGACGCCGTGGCGGAGCTTCTGGGCGGGATGCATGCACGTGGCCTGCATACGTGCGTCGACACGGCGGGAAATGTCCCGTGGGAAGCCTTCGAGCAGGTGCTGCCGGTGACGGATCTGTTTCTTTATGACGTGAAGGCATATTCGCCGCAGACGCACCGGCAGTGGACAGGCGTGGGGAACGAGCGGATTCTGGAGAACCTCCGGCGGCTCGCTGCACGCGCGGATATCTGGATCCGGATCCCGTTTGTGCCGGGCGTCAACACGGAGCAGATTGAGGACATCGGAAGGTTTTTAACACAGCTGCCGCGCGTGCGGCGGGTAGAAATTTTGCCATATCATACACTTGGAGCTAAAAAAAGCGCCGAGCTGAACCGCGTACAGCGGCAGTTTCCGGTGCCGGATGCGGCTGCCTGTGAAACTGCGGAGCAGACGCTCCGGATGCTTGGTCTGCCGGTGACGTCCGGCAGAGCACAGAAAAAGGAGGATAAGAAATAGAATGAAGGGTCTTGTAGTAGAAGCGGCGGGGAAGATCTGCCTGCGGGAGGATCTGCCGCTGCCGGAGATAGACGCATATCAGGTCCTGTGCCGCAATGTGGGCTGTGGGATCTGCAATGGGACGGATATGCAGCTCATAAACGGGCAGATGCCGTTTATCCAGTATCCGTTCGTGCTGGGGCATGAGGCTGTCGGTCAGGTTGTGGCTGTGGGGGAAAAGGTGCGCAGCTTCCAAGAGGGGGACTATATCCTCCGCTCAGCGCTGCCTGGTCTGCCTGGCTATCACAGCTTCTGGGGTGGTTTTGCTGAGTACGGCGTGGCGGATGATTATGCTGCGCGTCTGGCCGATCACGCAGGCGCGGATATTGAGACGAGTACGCGGCAGCTGGTGCCGGCGGGGATAGATCCCGTGGAGGCAACCATGCTCATCACGCTCAAGGAGGTTGCCAGCGCCCTGCACCGGCTGCGGCTGCAGCCGGGACAGAACGTTGTGGTGGCAGGCTGCGGGCCAGTCGGCATTGCTATGGCGGCGCTGGCTAAATGCATGGGTGCCGGGAAGGTCGTGCTTGCAGGCCACCATCCGGCGCGCATCGCGGCGGCAAAGCGTCTGGGTGCGGATCTTGCCTTTGACACGCGGGAGCAGCCGCTGGCGGACACTGTGCGCGGCTATATGCCGGAGGGCGTGGATCTGTATATCGATGCGGTCGGCAACCCGAATCTTCTGATGGATGGGATGCGCCTGATCCGGCAGGAGGGCACGATCGGCCTGTACGGTCTCGGTCTGCGGGCGGACGCGGCGATCGACTGGTCGCTGCTGCCGCACAACTGCATCCTGCAAACGGTGCAGTGGCCCATTGCTGCGCAGGAGAGCGCCGTGCACGACGAGGTCTGCGGCTATGTGACGAGCGGCAGGCTGCCGCTTCGCGAGTTCGTGACGCACAAGATCCCCGTGGAGGACTTCGCGGAGGGCTTACGGCTCGTCCGCGGCAGAGAAGGTATCAAGATCGCGCTGACATTCTGAGGGAGCACTATGAACGACTGGAAACAAACGCAATTTGGAAAAGAATATGACGCATTCCGTCAGGAGTTGGACGACTATTACGCCGCTTACCCTACGGACGTCAGCGCGCTGGAGCAGGAGCTGGACGAAAAAAGCCGCCTGCAGCCGCAGGCGGGCGCCATGGAGAAAAAAACGTGGATTTATGAGCTGGCAGCCGAAAAATGCCGGGTGAAGCTGTTCCGGCACTGCCCGTTCTATTTTGAGGTAGACACCGGTGCGCCGCGCAATCTGGCGGGATCGTGCTTTCCACCGATCCCGGGGCTTGGCAGCTGGCTGATGCGCCGCGACACCTCCGGGCTGGAGCAGGAGTTTCAGAACTGGATCGCGCCGTATGTGCAGGAGGATGCGCTGAACTCGACGATGTACGTGGACTGCGCGCACCACGCGATGGGCGTCGGCAACGTGTTGCGCTATGGTCTGCGCGGACTGCAGCGGCAGGCGCAGGCACGCCTGCAGACGGAGACGGACGTGGAAAAGCAGACATTTCTGCGCTGCGTGATCCGTGCGGAGGACGCTGTGATGCGCCTGTGCGCACGCTTTGCCGATGAAGCGGAGCGCCTGTGCGGCACGGAGCGTGACCCGGTTGTCCAGGCTCGTCTTGCAAGGATTGCAATCAGCGCACGGCGCTGCCCGGCCGAGCCGGCAGAGACGTTTTTTGAAGCACTGAATACAATGCTGCTTTTAAAAGAGCTTGGCAACGGGCTGGAGTCGATGGGCTTTGCAATTCTGGGGCATGTCGACCGGGTGCTTGCGCCGTATTACGCGCGCGATGTGCAGCTTGGCAGATTGACCGCGGCGCAGGCGCAGGAGCTCGTCTATTGGTTCTGTGCCATGACAGATGCCAAGTGGGATCTGTCGCAGGCACTCTATGGAACAAACACGGCTATGAGCATCGGCGGCTGCGATGAGAACGGAACGCCGGTTTTCAACGATATCACAAGATGGGTGCTGCAGTGCTATCTGGACTGCGGACTGATTAACCCCAAAGTACAGGCACGCTTCGCGCCGGACGCGCCGGAGGAATACTATCAGCTTGTGGCGCAGCTTGCGGCCAGTGGCCGGAATGTGCTTTCAGTGTTCAATGACCGCACGATCATTGCCGCGCAGATGCGCATGGGCAAACAGGAGGCTGACGCCAGATTGTATCTCAATGGCGGCTGCCAGGAGGTTCTGCTTGCGGATACGGAGGTCAATTCACGCGCAACGTGCTATCTCAGTCCCTGCCGGTATCTTGAGATGATGCTGGAGCCGGATGGAACGGTTTTTTTTGATCGGGAGCATATTGTTTCCTACGATGTGTTGGCTGCGCCGGATTTTGAGACGTTCTATCACCGTGTGATGCGGAACCTCTCTATGATCGTCAACGCTGTGGCCTGGCATTATAACGGCTTTGAAAAGCGCTGGGCAGCTTATAATCCGTGCCCGTTCTTTTCCTCGACAATCACCGGCTGCATCGAAAAGGCGCAGGATGTTTCGCAGGGCGGGGCAATCTATAACAACAGCGGCTTTGCGCTTGTCGGTCTTGCAGATTTTATTGATTCGCTCTACGCGATCAAAGAAGCGGTTTATGAGCAAAAACGCTACACGCTTGCAGAGCTGACCGCCATGCTGCGCAAAAACTACGAGGGCTGCGAGCTCGACCGGCTCTATCTGCAGAACAAGATTCCCAAGGTGGGGGCGGATACGGCGCAGATGAACGCGTTTGTGCGCCGCGTCACGCAGGATATCGCCGAGAGCATCAGCTGGATGCCCAATGGCCGCGGCGGCCGGTATGAGGCGTCGATCTGGTCGTTTTATGGGTATGAGTGGATGAAAGCACACTGCGGCGCGCTGCCGGATGGGCGTCTGCGTGGACAGTTGCTTTCCCGCGGGCTCAACCCGTCAGAGCGGACACCCGCAGAGCTCAGTGCCATTCTGCACACGATGGACGGAGTGGATTATGCGCAGTTCCCGCAGTCTGCGGTGGCATATTTCTGTATGCCTGTTTCACTAGCGGACGACAACGTGCAGATCTGTGCAGGTCTGATCCGGTGCTTTTTGGCCTGTGGCGGCAGCGCGGTGGATTTTGACGTGCTGGACAGCGCCGCAATTGCCGACGCGCTGGAGCATCCGGAGCGCCATCAGCAGCTTGTCATCCGCGTCTGCGGCTACAGTGCGCGTTTTGTCGATCTGAGCCGGGAAATGCAGCTGGAGATTGCAGGCCGCGCCCAGAGAGCTGTGTAAGGAGGAGCCATATGCGAAACGACGGAACGTATCTTGCGCAGCTGCTGCAGGAGCAGCAGCGCCCGCATCCGATGTATATGCGCCAACAGTATCATTTTATGGGCGGCCCGGGCTGGATCAACGATCCGAACGGCCTGGTCTGGTACAAGGACGCGTATCACTTTTTCTATCAGTATAACCCGTTTGGCCTCACCTGGGGCGAGCCCTGCTGGGGCCACGCGGTGAGCCGGGATCTGCTGCATTGGACGCAGCTGCCGCCGGCGCTTGTACCAAGTGAGCCGTATGACATGTATGAACAGGGCGGCTGTTTTTCCGGCTGCGCGCTTGTTGTAGGGCAGAGGCTGTATCTTCTGTACACGGGCGTGTGTGAGAAGGATGGACACTGCGTGCAGGCGCAGTGTCTGGCTTGGAGTGACGATGGCGTCACGTTTCAAAAATATGAAAATAATCCGGTCGTCTGCGCGCCGGTGGGCGTTGATCCGGCAAATTTCCGCGATCCAAAGCTCTGGCGCGAGGCAGATGGGATATTCTATTTCGTCTGCGGCGCAAGCCTGGAAGGGGAGGGGGCAGCGCTGCTGTTTTCCTCACAGGATCTTTTCCAGTGGCAGTATCAGGGCGTGCTGGCCCGCAGCGAGGGGCGCTTCGGCACGATGTGGGAGTGTCCGGATCTGATTCCGCTTGGCAGGAAGCATATGCTCTGCGTTTCCCCGATGCATTGCCCGGCGTACCGCAATGTGTGCCTGGTCGGGACATTTTCACGCGAAGAGGGGAAGCTTCTGAATGTGGAGCCAGTCTGCCCGGACGCGGGGCCGGATTATTACGCGGCGCAGTCGTTTGTCGATGATCGGGGACAGTGCGTGCAGGTTGCCTGGGCCAATGGATGGGACTGGATGCCGCAGTTCCGGCGCTGGGGAGTGGCGGAGCAGGGCTTCTGGCGTGGCTGGTTCACATTGCCGCGCGTTGTGACAGAGGGCGCGGACAAACTGCCGCGGTTCCAGCCGCATCCGCAATTGGAAACGCTGCGCAAAAAGGCAATTCCGTGGGGCCGGAAGGAACTGACCGCACCATGGACGCTGCCGGATGCGGCAGAGACGGCGTGGGAGATTCTGCTTGAAATTCCGGCGCAGCAGCAGACCGGCGGGCTGCTGCTGCAGGTCGGCAACTGCTTTGCCCTGGAGCTCACGCTGGTGTCCCGGACGCTGCATGCGTATGTCAAAGATACCGGTGAACAGACAATGCAGGACTGCGGCACACTGCAGTTGGTGCCGGGCGCGCCGGTGCGGCTACAGGTGTTTTTGGATCGATGCTCTGCAGAAATTTTTGCAGATGGAAAATGTCTGTCTGTAAATGTTTTTGACACAGCACCGCTGCGCCCCGTCAGTCTGATCCCGCAGGGCGGGACTCTGCCGCTGCAGCTGCTGCAGGTGTGGCAGCTGCAGCATGTGATGGAGCCGCAGACCTGATAAAAATTAAAAAAACGGAACAAACGATGGAAACGGCGCCGCAAATTGGCACTCATAACGCTTGTGCATCCGGCAAAACTACGGGTGAAGGAAATCGAATCCGGTTTCCAAAACAAATTCAAGGAGATGCAAGAGTAGCCGAACACGCCGTAGGTATGACCGAGAATTGCGCGGTCTTTCGCGCTGAGTGTGTGAAAAAGCTGCTCCAGTTCTTCCGTGCAGACCTGCCGGTAAATGGCCTGTTCCGGCGTGAGAGTATGCTGGTCGAGCAGCAGCCACGCAAGCGGATCATCGTCCGGATCAGTATCTGAAAGCGCAGAGACAGGAAGCGGCTTCGTCTTACAGCCAATCAACTGTGCAGCCTTTTCAGCGGAAACGCCGAGCGCCTGTGCAACTTCATCCGGAGAAAGGTTTTCCTCTTTGTGCAGCCGCTGTGCCTGCTTTACGCGCTGCATTTCGTCTTTTGGCAACGCCGCTGCACCGAGATTTGCCCCCAAATAGCGGTACATCTTGCCACGCAGAAACGGATGCAGATATGTAGTCAGTTTTCCACGATTCTCGTCATACTCCCCGACGGAAAGGCGTTCACAAAGCTCTAACGCACCTTCGGCACACAGCTCGTCCAGCGTTTCTTTGTCAGAACAGCCAAAGCTCTGCGCTGCGTCCTTTGCAACAGAAGCAATGAACCCCTGCATTTGCAGGTAGAGTTCTTCAAAGGCTTCTGCGTCGCCGCGGAGATACTGCCGATACAATTCTTCATTCGTCATGTGTTCTCATCTCCATGCAGAGCGTCTTCATTTCTGCTTCCTTGGACGACCTACGGGCTTGCTTTTGCGCTGCACACCACAGAGCGGATAGAGATTCTTGGTTGCCAGAGATTCGTTGAAGACTTCGTAGGGCATACCGGGTTGTGTTCGTGCTTCGTGATAAAGCTCCTCTGCCGTGATAATGCCGCGGGCTTTGTCCTTGTCAATGCGCTGATAGCATCGAGAAAGCG
>ERZ773108.3182-NODE-3182-length-12973-cov-2.648785_pt1 | contig 12973 bp, 7 predicted proteins | sample MGYA00580570_ERZ773108 | MGnify/ENA primary metagenome ERZ773108 (study PRJEB29015, sample SAMEA2737840) | human gut metagenome | biome: human gut; feature: human-associated habitat; material: faeces | place: China | collected 2012 ...
GCAGAACGGAAGCCTGCCTTTCGCCACTGTACCTATCGGCATAATCACAAACAACGAGATTATAGTATCCGTATGTTATCATAACACCGATTTACTACCGGATTTCATCGAACATACCCGTAGGAAAGGTATTGTAGTCCGTAATAAACTCGATCTAATTCTCCGGTTGATTTACTCTTCCGCCGTATGGTTCCTGAAATATCTGAAACAAATCAATATAGATATCAGTGCAGCAGAGAAGGAGTTGGAACGCAGCATCCGTAATGAAGACCTGCTCCGTCTGATGAGATTGCAGAAAACCTTGGTTTACTTCAACACCTCCATTCGTGGCAATGAAGTGATGATAGGTAAACTTAAGACTATTTTCCAGGATACGGATTTTCTGGATAAAGAGTTAGTGGAAGACGTTATCATCGAATTGAAACAAGCACTCAATACGGTGAACATTTACAGCGACATTCTCACTGGGACAATGGACGCCTTCGCCTCCATTATCTCAAACAATGTGAACACTATCATGAAACGTATGACCAGCTTGTCTATCGTCTTAATGCTCCCTACATTGATTGCCAGTTTTTATGGCATGAACGTAGATATTCATCTGGAAGAAGTGCCCTTTGCTTTTTCTTTGATTGTACTCTTCTCTATCGGATTGTCCACGCTGGCGTTTGTGATATTCAGAAAGATCAAATGGTTCTGATCTTTCACTTAACATTATAGAATATTACCTTTACCGTTACAGTATTACTGAGACGATAAAGGTAATATCTATTAAATCTTCAAAACAATCTTCCTATTCCAACGAAAGATACTCTATAACAGGGAGCCATTCTGTATTATCACATCCATTATCTCCTCTCATGGATACCATAAACTGAACTTCATCTCCTTTATTGACCGAAACCGTATTAGTTCCCATATCTACAAAATTTTGATTGGAGCTTTCTATTGTCATACTCCAAAACGGAATCTGATAGTTCTTTCTGACAGATACATCAACTCCGTCTCCACAAGTACCCGGACGACGTACCTTTCCACGAACCAGAATTTTACCCGAAGCTGGAGCCTTCCATATCAAAATAGGTTGTTTATTGACATCCGGGTGCATAGCAGCAGCCATTTGTGGGAAGTTACGTACAGGATTAGTGTCCGTACGTTGCCAACCAATGTAACAATATGTGTCAACATCCCAAAAATTACGGGAACTATTCCACAAAAGTTCTTTCATCTCACTGCCATCCAAATATTTATAATACCAATCGAAACGTCCTTGCTCACTACTGAATCCACTAAACTCTGTTGAAAAATCCCAAACTTCACCTACCCATGTTCCATTCTTCAAATTAGGAGACACATTTATATTACTTGTATAAACATTTGTCGTCACTTTATCTTCAGCTAAAGAAAGGCCTTCACTATTTCTCACATTTATAAAATCCACACCAGAAACTTCCGCTTGAGTTGTTCCATAAATGATACCTCCAAGAGTTCCTCCATAATTAATGTACACATCTTCAATTCTGACATTTCGTATAGTTCCTGTCCCTTCATCTACTACAAAACGAAACAGACTATTCTGAGGAACTTTCACATCTACACGAATATCCTTATAAACGACCCCATCGACTACTCCCTCATTATGAGGTTCAATAGCCATTACAGCTTCCAGCTGCCACACATTCGGACGTGAAATATTAAGAACATCTATCCTCTCATACCGAATATTACGAATGTCCTGATTGGTTTCATAACCTATTGTCATGGGATTAGAGGAATCACACCAAACTACACAGTTTCGAAAAGTTACATTCTCACAAGTTTGAGGGACGGGCATTTCGTTTATAAAATCTCTTGCCTTGACAGCCAATATATCATCATGCCCCCGAAAAAAACTATTCTCAACCAGTACATCATGGCAACCCGTTATATCACAGCCATCCGAACTCATCCCATGAGATATTGTATGTACATTATCTATATGTATGTTATTACTTTGATACATGGCAATAGTCCAAACTTTAGGATGCATCACATTAATACCTTCGATTTTAATATTATTACTTTTCTTATTAATACAAACAATACGTCCTTCATCCCCCAAGCTAGTCAGATGTTCTCCACAAATCACACCACGCCCGCGAATAGTGACATTCTGAAGTTCCACCCCATAAAAACGACCATATACAAAAGCTCCTCCTGCAATATAATATATTTTATTACTTTCGAGTTTATAAAATTTATGCTCATAAACTCCAGGAGCAAAATATACGACATTAGGGTCATCTTTCGAAGGAGCATCTATTTCCGGAGGGTTAGCAAAAATATAAAGATTCTTAGTTGCACTACTACCATTTTCTGAATCACCATTGATCTTAACAAAATATTGTCCCGGCTCACGAATAACAAAAGAAATCTCACTACCATTCACTTTAGGAACTATTTGTGCTCTTGACGGAAGAATCTCAACAGAACTAACAGAATAGTTAGGTTTTACTTTTATCGCAACCGAACCTTTAAAATCGAAATAAGCATATTCAGGATATACGCTTCCATAATCACCTCCGCCTGTGGCTTCCGTACGATAAACAAAACAAGACTGATCGTTCACCCAAACAGAATGGTCCATTCCAATTACATTCTGTGCCAAATTGCCAGGAGCCGGATATAATTGAAGATATTCAGTCTCAACCGGTTCGTCCCCTTCATTGTCACTTCCCCCATTTCCTTCATTGTCTTTAACCGCTTTATCGCTACACCCTGCTAAAAACAGAATGGTAGACATTGCGATAGAAACAAATATATCTAATATATGTACCATAATACTTTTTTAATATTACAAGTTAATTCTTATATTACTATTTCATCATATAAAATTTTAAAATACCACCTTCCATTATATCTTTATGCGAAATACTATTTCCAGTCAGTTCTTTACCGTTCAGTTCTATCTTTCTCACATGAATATTTTCAAGAGAGTAATTCACGGTCTCAACAACAAATCGCTTATTATTTCCCAATTCAATTGTAATTCTCGGAAGTTGTGGAGCACCCAAAATATATTCTCCGCCGCAAGGATTTACCGGATAGAATCCCATAGCAGAAAAGACATACCAAGCAGACATTTGTCCACAATCATCATTACCACAAAGTCCATCAACACGATCAAGATATTTTGTCTTACAAATATAATTCACCAGTTCTTCCGTCTTTGAAGGTTTACCAGCCATTCTATACAGATAAGCCACGTGATGACTAGGTTCATTCCCATGAGCATATTGCCCGATCAGGCCGGTCACATCCGAAGAAAAACCTTCATTATGCACCACTTCTTTCAATATAAAAAGAGAATCCAATTTAGTAATAAATGCATCTTCTCCTCCCAACATATTAATCAAACTATCAGGCTCGTGCTGAACATGCCATGTATATTGCCAGGCATTTCCTTCTGTATAATCTCCTCCAGAAGTGCTCTCATGTGATATAACTAATTTATCAAATGGTGTCCGCCAGTTTCCTTTTGAGTCCTTCGGCCGCATCAGACCGGCTTCTCTGTCAAATAAGTTTTTATAGTAACCAGCCCGTTTAGTAAAGAAACGGTAATCATCTTCTTTACCAAGAGCTTTAGCTAATTGTGCGGCACAATAATCATCATAACATGATTCCAATGTTCTCGACACACTCTCATCTTTTATGATATCAAACGGCAGATATCCATATTGATCATAAACATCCCAATTTGATTTAGGCAAATTTGTAAGCAAAGATGTTCTTATAGCAGAGTATGCTTTCTCCACATCAAAACCACGGAAACCTTTCAGATAAGCATCCACAATAACAGGCACAGCATGATTTCCAATCATAGTGTAAGTTTCTCCGCCCCACAAAGCCCAGATTGGTAAAAAGCCTTGTGTATCAAATTGCTTTAACATAGAATTCACAAAGTCATTTACTATTTCAGGCGAAACAATAGTATATAATGGATGCGCAGCCCTGTAAGTATCCCACAGAGATAACGTACTATAAAATGTTGGTTGGTCAGTATCAGCTATATTGTTAGGTTGAATAAATAATCGATACATTGCCGTATAGAATATCCTTTTCTGTTCAGTCGTACCTTTCACATTTATTCGCGATAAAAACTTATGCCACTCCTTATGAGCCACTTGCTTGACTGCATTGAAATCCCAACCGGGCAATTCAGTTTCCAGATTTCTCTTTGCACCTTCAATACTAACTGACGAAAGCGCTACCTTCACCAACAGCTCCTCCCCCTTCTTCAAATCAAAATCAAGTACATAACGCGGAGCTTGTTCCCGAATATCACGTAAAGGAAGCTTATGCTTTTGTTTGTAAGGCCTATTAAATTCAATCGTATAATAATAACAACGCTCAATCCAAGATTTAGTACGAGCAAAGCCTACAATGCGGGTCGACGATTCGAAAAGTTGTTCCGCATTCAGCACATATTGATGAAAAGTATTTTCATCACCTACCATTCCATTTTGAAAATCAATCAGTAACCGAGCCGAATCATTAGTATTAAAAGTATAACGATGTATCGCAACATGCGGGCTAGCTGTCATCTCGGCATTCACCTCATAATCATCGAGATATACCATATAATATCCCGGTTCAGCAAACTGGTTCTTTTTCTGATAACCACTAGCATATTCTTTCTGCTCCATATCGCCCGTATATGGCAACATCAACAAATCACCCAGATCAGGACAACCGGTACCATTCACTCGTGTTTGAGAAAATCCATAGAGTACTGTATCTTTATACTGATACCCTCCTGTATAGTCCCACGAACAATTACCACTTTGTGGTCCTACTTGAATAAGCCCAAACGGAAAACAAGCATTCGGAATGCAATGCCCAAACTCAGCTGCACCGACAAACGGATCAACGTACTGAGTATTACTCTCGACGTTTGAATGTACTGAACAAGCACTCAAACAAAAAGATAAAGAGAAAGCAGATAATAAGTTCTTCATAATTTTAATGTTTACGGATCATTGCTGCATATCCCCCTCCAGATACCATTTGAACGGGTAATACAGTATTCTTATTCACTTGTATCGTTTCTATTGAGAAATCTTTAGCATTACGCGTGGCATTTATGCCATCTTTCCAAATCTTGATTTGATATTCTCCTTCAGGTAAAAAATCAAGTTTTATAGAAAGCTCCCGAGAGTCTGAATTTGTCATACACCCAATATACCATTGTCCATCAAACGCCTGTCTTGCTATTGAAACATATTCTCCAACTTTACAATCCAACGGAATAGTCTGTTTCCAGACAGTAGGAACTGTTCGCAGAAATTCCATACATTCTGGTTCTGCAAGATATTTTGTAGGACTATCCGACAACATTTGTAACGGACTTTCATACACAACATACATAGCCAATTGATGACAACGCGTACCTATGCTCATCGGTTCATTCCAATTAGGATACCATTCCTGTTTATGAGCGTTCTCCATCGCACCTGGCGTATAATCCATAGGTCCTGCAACCATACGATTAAAAGGCAATATCAGATTATGGTCAGGATTAATAGCTTTATCACGATCGCCTTTACACTGTTCCTGCCCATAAACACCTTCAAATGTCACCACATTAGGATACGTGCGATACAATCCCGTAGGTTTATAGCAACCGTGAAAATCGACTAACAATTTATACTTAGCCGCTTCTCTGGAGACTCTCGTATAAAAACCAACCATTTCCTGATCATCACGGGACATAAAATCAACTTTTATGGCTTTAATGCCCCATTTCGAAAATTGTTTCAACGCCTCATCCAGTTTCTCATCTAGCCGTACCCATGTACACCATAAAACAAGACCCACATTCTTAGATCTGCCATACGCTGAAAGTTCATCCATATCAATATCCCGGGAAAGCTTCATGATATCAGACAAATCATACCATCCTTCATCCAGCACTACATACTCAAGCCCGTTCGATGCTGCAAAATCAATCAAGTATTTATAGGTTTCAGTATTCATCCCAGCTTTGAAATCGACTTTGTAGATATTGCAGTTATTCCACCAATCCCACAACGCCTTTCCCGGTTTCACCCATGCAAAATCATCCTTTGCCGGAGTTGCAAGCTGATAAACAAGTGTATTGTTCAACAAGTCCTTATCTTCTCTTGCAAGAGCTATCACCCGCCACGGGAACTCTGTCGGTGAAGAATACCAAGCTATAAAATTCTCCCGAGAATGTACGTATTCATCCCTGTCCCCTTTTATTTCCTTCTCTTTCGGATAATGAGGAAAAACAGCCCTTAGTTTTCCTCCTATCGAACTTTCAAGCCACATACCCGCATAATCCAATAAGTTTGCTTCCGTTATTAACACTTTTACCCCATTGATATCAAAAAGGACAGGAAGACAAGCTAGTTTTTTAGCTCCCAAATTCTCTAAAGTACATTTCGTAAACTTTGGTTCATTACCTGAATAAAAACTTTTTTCTCCCGGATACCAAACAACATCTTTCTTATTGAACATAAATTCGGCAACTTCATCCGTGACCTTATATTCACCCTTTATATTAGATAACCAACGCCACGAAACGCCGTTATCATACGCCCGCCATTCCAAAGAAATACGATCGGAAAAATCTATTCGTAGTTGATTATATATATCAGCTATCATTGAAGCCTTTTGGGATACCACCGGATGTAGGACAGTATTTACAGATGAACGGCTTACCTTTCTTACCTTTAATCTTTTATCCGCAGACATATCTGTCAAAAAAGCAATCTTCGCCTGCTTAACAATCGATTTTCCATCCATTATCACATTGAAACCAATCGAATCCGATATCCCAATTGTTACTGATACCCGGTGATCCGGCGAATGCAATATATAATCTTTGGCAAAGGTTCCAGTAGACAGCATTATCAAGACCAATAACGCAGAGGTTCGCAGATATATTTTTTTTCTTCGCATAATCCATTTTTTTGTGGAACACAAGGTACAGAAAATACCTCTATACCTTAGTGTTCCGATGTTTATCATTTTATTTTGTTCTAGCCAATCTTAATCCTGTAGGCCACGCCCTTTCACTAGGAGGCTGTACCCAACGCGAATATGTCAGATATACGGTTCCACCCCAATTCCAAATAGAACCACCACGTTTTATCTTGGCATACTGTCCCCATTGAACAGGAATATCATTCGGATAATTCTTCGGAGTTTCCGTATATGCAGTATGCCATTCCCAACAGTGCTCTGCTACATTACCGTTCATATCATAGAAACCTAAGCTATTCGGTAGTTTAGTTGCAATTTTCTTCAAGCTGTCAGTAGTACCTTCGATCCATCCATATAACTGAAGTTCTGAATAATCATCGGTTCCTGCATATTTCGTTCTGTGCTCTGCACCGCCTCCGGCTGCATATTCCCATTCTGCCTCATTAGGCAAACGATATCCTTTAGCGTTCCAATCACACACGACACGTTCTTCAATATTATTTTGGTATATCCAATTATCCGGGTCTGTTTCTCCGTTAATAGAATAACATGGAGACAATCCCTTCAAAAAACTCAACTTGTTACAGAATACGATAGCATCATACCAGGTTATATTCGATACGGGATAATAATCATCCACTGGTGAAGGACAATCCGTACAAGTAGGATTGTAATTCATCACTTCTACCCATAACTTCTGCGTGGTTTCCACTTTTGACAAATAAAATGCCGGAACGCTTACCAGAAATGTAGGTCCTGATTCATTTCCATCATTGCCTCCCATTAGGAAAGTAGCGGACTCCATTAATATCATATCCAATCCATCATCCACATAAGACGGAGTAAACAAAATCTCATTTCCATATTGTGTACCAATCTCATTAGTTGCATAAGCTCGTACATGATAAACTTTACCAGCCTGCAATCCGGAAAGTTCACTACTAAACGCTCCCATTCCTGCCCCATCTACAGTATAATTGTCAGCTAAAGTAGGTTCCTTTGTAGTAGACCAGCAAATCCCTCGGGCTGTGACAGCCGCTCCTCCATCCAAAGTAACATTACCTCCAGATTTTGCAGTAGTAGATGTGATATCCGTTACAGATAAAGTTGATAATGTCGGCAATACAGGCTGTATAGTAGAGAATGAAATTTCCTCTCCATAAGCAGTTCCCGCAAAATTAGTTGCATAAGCACGCAGATAATAGGTTACTTCCGGAGTCAGTCCTGTCAATGTGCTGATAAATTCACCTGTGCCTGTTCCGTCTACAGTCTTATTATCTTCAATAGTAGGATTATGATCCGTAGACCAACAGACACCACGAGCAGAAATGACATCATCACCATCCTTTGTGACATTTCCACCACTGATCGCAGTAGCACCAAAAGCATTAGTCACATGTGCCGATACAACAGTTGCCAATGTCGGATTCTTTGTCGTTATGGTATATTCTTCACCATAAACCACGCCTTTCTCATTAGTGACAAAGGCACGTATGTTATAGGTTTTACCAGGAACCAGCCCTGTGATAACATGTTGGAATGTCCCTTTTCCTGTTCCACAAAGTTTCTTGTCATTATCAGTTGTCGGGCTTTCAGTTGTAGCCCAGCAGACTCCCCTTTCTGTTATATTTCCACCTCCATCGGACATTACGTCCGCCAGCCAATACAGATGTGGCTTTGATATCCGTCGGAGCCACAGTCATGATCCGAGGAAGCATTACAACTTCCGAATTATTTTTCTCGTCGTCACAAGCGTACAGACAGAGTAATCCTGCTATGCATACCAGCAGATGATATATTTTTGTTTTCATGTTGTTTATTCTCCCGTATTGATTGTTACTTCCATTACTTCACTGTAATTGACATATCCGTTTGTCTTGGCTCCGATCCTGAAATAAACCCTGTTACCATTTACCTGTATTTTATACTTATTAGTTTGATAAGTATTATCTGTTGCTAAATTAAAAGTAAATGTCCCATTCTCACTACCAGTACTTTCCGTTAGTTTCCGGCTATAATGGCTACTTACATCATCAACCAACTTCTGATAATCCCAATAAGCATATACCTCCGTCAATTTATAAGCCGGATCGTTCTTACTCACCTTGTAGCTTAAAGTAACTACTTCTCCATTCGCTTCAGCCGATGCTTCGATACGAGAATACGGAATAACAATAATATCCAGTTTCGTCTGTCCTTTTACTGTGGTTGTATACTCTCCTACAGTTTGAAACGGACCGGTTGCAGTAACAGAATAATCACAATTAAAAACTTTTGTATTAGCATACGATCCATCCTGCTTAGCGTAAAACCCTACAGGCTGTGTAGCTTTTGTTCCAATCTCCATGATTCTAATAATCGTTCCCGTTGAACCTTCTACCGGCAATGGCACAGGTTTACCCGTCTGCTGATCAATGATTAACCCATACAATCCACCATTCGGTGCATCATAATTATCCTTTTCACATGCTGCCAGTATACCTCCTATTAGAACAATGATTCCTATTAAATATTTAGTTTTCATAACTTACAAATTGAGTTTAGTTTAGAAATTCCGGATTCTGAATCAAACTAGGATTTGAATTCATATCATTTCCTGAGAATTTAGTATAATAGTTTTTCTCTGTAAAGACACGCTGCCGTTTAGGCAAATCATTAGCAACTTCAAACACGTACTTTCGAATACGCAAATCAAAGAAGGGATGTAGCCCTGCCCCACGGAAACCGTTAAGACCACCCTGATCTACCGGTAGATGTGCAATACGCCACCTTTTCATATCCCAAAAGCGATGCCCTTCAAAAGCTAATTCCACCTGACGTTCGTGCCTTACTTTCTCCACATCCACTACCGCAAAAGGAGTTACCACTCCAGCCCTATCCCGTATTTTTTTAATAGCCTCAAAAGCTTCAGTCTGGTACTTACCCATTTCCACAGCAGCCTCAGCTAGATTCAGATAGACTTCAGCCAATCTGAAAATCGGGAAAGATGTTTCGGTCTTGCCGAAATCCCATTGTGCTTCAGTCTTCAGATTCTCATTGACAAACTTACGAATATTGAATCCTGTTTTCGAAGCATCTCCTGTATATGTACCTCCATCTTTACCAAAAATGGTATCTTTACGTTGTGTTTCAGGATCAATATATGTCTCCAACAAGTAAGAAGGACCGGGAGCGCTTTGGGCATAATATTTGGAACCATCTTTCAAAATCAATCCTCTTTGAAACTGCATTGTTGAGCCCAACAAAGAAGAACCCGGTACATAAATGGAAGCTAAGAATCGAGGATCTTTCCCTTGAAACATTTCATACGTTGTTTCGAATGACTGTCCAATATCTATCTTTCCTTCCGAACCATCCTGATATTCAAAAGCTTCGACCATTTCAAAAGTAGGAGTGATGGATCCCCAACGGCAATAAGAATAAGGCAAATGTTTCTTATCGTATGAATTTCCCAATCCCGTAGCTACGTCAAAAAGTTTCTCGAAGATGTATTCTCCATTATCTTTTGTAACGAACAATTTATTAAAATTCTGTTCCTTGTCCGGTATCTGGTTAAATAATTTGTAAGGTCCTTTTTTAATAATAAAATCCGCAGCATCATAAGCAATTTGATAGAACTCATCTGCCTTAGAACTTTCAATACCAGTAAGTTTACCCAGTCCCACTTTACCATATTTAGCAATAGAACCAGCATATAACGCAGCACGTGAACAAAGGGCCAAAGCAGCATATCTCGTCACTCGGGCTTTTTCAGTAGTTCGCACCTCGGGTAATGCTTCGGCAGCCTCTTTACAATCCTTGATAATAAATCGAAAAATTTCTTCTTCCGTTGAACGGGGAACTTCCAATTCAGCTAACGATTCTTTACCCGTATACTGCTGCGGTTTATCAATAAGAGGTACACCACCATATCTTTTTACCAAAGTAAAATAAACCCAAGCTCTCAAGAATTTGACTTCACCAATTGTTGTTTTCTTCTCATCCTCATTCATCGGAGCATCGATTATTTTCTCCAGAAAGTCATTGCAATTTCTTATCAGTCGATAAGATTCTGGATACACGGAACGTACATTTCCTTCTCCTCCCTGATCCCCCTGAATATAAATGTAATTACCTAAAAATTCATCCGGATACTCAAAAACTGCATTATATTGATCAAAAGCAGGTTCTTTCTGAAATCCCGCCGTACATTCATCCGACATGGCAGACAGGTCCATGCTACGCCATGAGTAGTCTCCATAGAAATAGCTAAAGTCCTCAATAATCATACTATTATACATATTTGCAAGTATGCCCGTTATAGCTGCCGGATCGTTCCAAACATCCTTTGGAAGTATTTTATTGTTCGACTTTATATCACTGAAAGAGTCCATACAACCTGACGTTGAAAAGAGTACTGCCGCCGTAACAATTATATTAATCCATTTATTCTTTTTCATACCAGATAGTGTTTTTAAAATGATAAGCTTAAACCGAAATTATACATCTTAGCTTGCGGATAATACCATGCATTAGAGTTATTATTTTCCGGGTCGATATTCTTCATTAACCAACCTTTGGTAAATGTCAGCAGATTACTGCCATTAAAGAATACTCGTATCTTATCGACTCCTATCTTTGAAGTCAGGCCCTTAGGAACAGTGTAGCCTATTTCCAGATTCTTTAACCTCAAATAATCCGCATCCAATAGATAATATGAATTTACCTTTTCGTTATTGGCAAATCCGGCCTTCCGCACCGGCGGTAATTTACCAATAATCCATTCACTCGCAGGATCTTTTGAATCAACGCGGTGAGAACGTTCTATCCAGATAGCCATACCGTTACTGTTTCCTTCATTCATAAAACTCTGATAAAATGCAGAGCCCAACTGAATTTTATGTCCTCCGGCTCCCTGAAACAATACATTTACATCAAATCCTTTCCAGGCAGCAGTCAAATTTAACCCGAAATAAATAAAAGGCGTATTTCCTAATCCGATAACAGAAACATCATTATCGTCAATAATGTTATCACCATTCAAATCTTTATATTTGGCGTCCCCAGGCTTTAGGTCGAGCTTATGATCCGGAAGCTTCCCGGATTCAAGATCAGCTTCTGTTACAAAACCGTCAAAGATAAAACCGAAAGGTTGTCCAACGGATTGTCCTGTTTCATATAACCAAGGATACTTGTGTGGTATCTCATCCTTATAGACAATTTTATTTTTTGCATATGAGAGGTTTCCATTGATCCAGTATTTAAAGTCTCCTATGGAGTGATTCCATTTCAGAACCAACTCGAATCCTTTGTTATCAACTTTGCCAATATTAACAACAGGCATTGTTATAGCTATAAAATTCGGAGCTGTATTGCGTGTTGTAAGGATATCGTGACGTTTCTCGATGAAATAATCAAAAGATCCAGATAAATGCTCATCCAATATTGAAAAATCCAAACCGTAGTTTTGCTTTCCTGCTTTTTCCCAAGAGACAAGAGGATTCCCCATTTGTAACTCGGTTGCTCCGTCACGATTTCCAGAAACGTCCACTCCGAAATTATAACTTGTTCCATAAGGATTGTAAGCATCAGGCAAATAGAAAAAGCGTGATTTAGTATTCATCAGGTCATTTCCGACTATTCCATATGATCCTCTAATTTTTAAGTAGTTTATAAAAGACTGATTTTTCATGAACTTTTCTTCAGAAAGAATCCAGCCGGCAGAAAAAGCTGGAAAAATTCCATATCGATGTCCTGGCGCAAAATTTTCCGAACCATTATAACCTACGTTAAAATCAACCATATAACGATTGTCAAAATTATAGGTAGCTCGTCCGACCAAACCTACATATCCGCGAGGAATACTAACATAGTCGAATTGAGCTGGATCTGGATATTGGTCACGCCACTGATTATACAAAATCAAAGCACCAACTTGATGTTTCCCAAATTTGCGATCATAGTTCAAACTCCCTTCCAAATACCAATTTCGCCCACGATCAGTAGA
>ERZ773108.3198-NODE-3198-length-12912-cov-4.457183_pt1 | contig 12912 bp, 8 predicted proteins | sample MGYA00580570_ERZ773108 | MGnify/ENA primary metagenome ERZ773108 (study PRJEB29015, sample SAMEA2737840) | human gut metagenome | biome: human gut; feature: human-associated habitat; material: faeces | place: China | collected 2012 ...
ATGGCGGCTGACAAGACTTGCCGGAAAATATTCCTTGATCGCTACCACCGTATCCAGAAGACAGTCCCATGCTATATAACTGATTCCAAAGCTGCCCTCCCCGAGCACCCTGCCGAGAACATACCGGTCACGCAGACACATACCGGGGCGCAGACAACGCGGTATCGGGCGGTATTTATCCTGCTGCAGCCCGCAATAAGCACAGCGTCCCTCTGCTGTCAGCGGCTTCATACATCCAACACACCGTTCTCTTCCATTTACTTTCATATTTCACCAACTTTTATCTTCTTGTTCTTATGTAATGTTTTATAATGTCATACTTCATTGATTATAAAACATTTGCGGAACGAAAATCTTTCCGTTTTTTTCATTATTATGATCGTACCTTCGTCATTTCCAGTTTATCATAGTCCCCAAAGAAAAAACAGACCCCCGCTGTCGCAGGAGTCTGTCTTCCGGTAAAACATGAGATTATCCGTCAATTGTATATATTTCATTAATTAATATCAAGACAAAAAATTCTGTGCTGCTAAATGAGACAACGGATTGCTTCATTGCTATCTGTTTTGCCCCTTATATTACTTCAGCAGGTTATCATCAACAAAGTAGTCAATACGCATTGCATGACGCACATCAGCCAGTGTCTGTGCAGCTACAGCCTCTGCCTTCCTGCTGCCCTCCCTGAGGATATCATAAACATCCGGCAGACGTTTCTCCCACATCTGACGACGTTCACGGATCGGTGCCAGCTCCGTCTGCATTACGTTGTTCAGGAACTTCTTCACCTTGACATCGCCGAGCCCGCCGCGGGAATAATGCTCCTTCAACTCATCAAGACTGCTGTAGTCCAGCAGAAATTCCTCAAAATATTCCGGTTTACAGAACGCATCCAGATAAGTAAACACTGTGTTGCCCTCAATCTGTCCCGGATCCTCTACGCGGATATGGTTCGGATCGGTATACATAGACATGACCTTCTTCCGGATCTCCTCCGGCTCCTCAGACAGATAAATGCAGTTGCCGAGTGATTTACTCATCTTCGCCTTTCCATCGATACCCGGAAGACGTAAGCATGCGGAATTGTCCGGAAGCACGATCTTCGGATCCGTCAGTGTCTCGCCGTACACAGAATTAAACTTATGTACGATTTCCTTACACTGCTCCACCATCGGCATCTGATCCTCACCTGCCGGAACGACTGTTGCGCGGAATGCCGTGATATCTGCCGCCTGGCTGATCGGGTAACAGAAGAAACCGACCGGGATACTTGCCTCGAAATTACGCATCTTAATCTCAGCCTTTACCGTAGGGTTTCTCTGCACTCTGGATACAGTCACCAGATTCATGTAATAAAAGGATAACTCTGTCAGCTCCGGCACCATGGACTGAATAAAAATCGTAGACTTCTCCGGATCAAGTCCGCATGCCAGATAATCCAGTGCCACCTGCATGATATTGTTGCGAACCTTCTCCGGATGCTCTGCATTGTCAGTAAGTGCCTGCGCATCTGCGATCATAATATAAATCTCATCAAAGTCTCCTGAATTCTGCAGTCTCACACGCTCCTTCAGGGAACCTACATAATGTCCTACATGAAGACGTCCGGTCGGACGGTCTCCGGTCAAAATAACCTGTTTCATTTTCTAGTCTCCTCCATTCCAAAGCACCTTCCGGTCATCCAAACACCTCCGGCTGCCGTATGTCCGTTTCCTCTTATTCAAGTCTGTGCTTTCCTTTCATTATATATGGAAATGAAGGCTGTGTCAAAAAAGACTAGAATAAAATTTTCATGGTCTTCTTTTTAAAACCTGTTTTGGCGGTAATGAGCTTCCTGTATGCCTTGCGACAAGCGGACGGACAGGAAATCACTGCCTTTTTCTGTATTCCGGCAAATGCATTTTTCCCGATGGACGTAAGCTTTTTCGATTTGATCTGCAGCTTTTTCAACTTGCCACAGCCGGCGAATGCCTTCTTGTCAATCGCAGTCACCCGGTAAACAACAGCCTTTCCTGTGCGTTTGTCCTTTACGGATGCCGGAATCACAAAGGCTTTGACATTTTTCTTCTGCAGACCCACGAATGCAGCAGTCTTTTTCTTCGCACTGATGATCCGGTATGTTGCATTGCCTGAGGTAAAATACTGATCCTGTGGTGCCTGTGTCTGCGCAATCTGCCCGGTGCCGTCCGGTGTTCCCGATACGACAGGAGTTGCATACGGCTGTCCACTTGTTGCCGGTGTCTTGACTGGTGACGGTGCTGTCTCCTGCGGTGCCGGCGTCACCGGTGATGGTGCTGTCTCCTGCGGTGTCGGCGTTACCGGTGACGGTGTCGGATAAACGATTGGTGGCACCGTTGGCACCGGTGTTGTCAGAGCATCCGGTATCAGTGCCTCCTCCGGACCCTCTGGCGTTGGTGTCTGTGTCGGAATAACCGTCGGATCGTTATTTCTCTTATCCTGCCAATTTTCTGTCAATGTATTTTCATCACTGATTTCACAGACATCTCCAAGTACACCGACCATATCCACAAAGAATTTTCCCTCCTTCAGGGCGATCGTGACGGTATGCTTCTTATATTCCAGCCCGGAAACAGAACAACTCATATTCATGTTGTCTGCCTTCTGAAGCTTTCTCTCCTCCGGCTGTCCGCCATCCACAGAGACAAGTACAGTACCCGCCTCACTTGTTTTTGCTAACACCTCCATCCCGGTTCCTGTGAAGCTGTATGTGAGTGAAGCTCCCGCCTCACTTGTCTCGGACATGCTTCTCTGGTATACATACATGCCCTTTCCATTTGCATGACTCCATGTTCCCTGATAAACAAGCTTTGTATTTTTCTCCGGTGTCAGATCATAGGTCTCCATGTTATCCAAAAGCTCTGTATAATACGGAACATATCCTTTGATCTTCATCACACGCAGATTATCAAACTCTGTATGCGTATAGGAAGAACCAAGACCAATCCTTCCTGAGGTGATCGGATTTTCATCGGTATATTCTGCCACCGGACAATTATTGATATAAGCGGTGATCGTTGCTCCTGCACCCTTCAGTTTTAAATTGTTCCATACAAAGGCGCCCTTCTTAAAGCTCTCCTGATCCGAAGCCGTTCCGGAAAGCACCACCTTATCCTTTCTGTAAAGCTTCCATGCTCCCGATGCACTGACACGGAAGGTGTAGCCTGAGCTATCCTCCAGTTTCTGAGAGCCTCCTGTCTGACGGATCGCCACGGATCCATATGCTTTGCTCACATTATTTTCAAACAGAACATCTACCGATGCCGTATAGTTACACCAGCGGAAATCACCGAGCAGGGTAACTGCATCTCCGTCATTCCAGCTGTGTCCCACACCATTCTCCGTTTGGTCTAGCTGCTGGCGGAGCACCCGGTTTCCGTCCACTGTTTTGTATGCCTCAAAGGCACCGTTGAGTGTATGCGTATAACGTGCCATCGCACCGGTATCGCCACCGCGAGAACTGATATAATCCTCTATTTTCTGACTGACTGCGCCATGTGTGGCAATGACAGCAACACGCTTGCCGGTATACTCAAAATCATCCGCATATAAAATACCATTTGAGGTGTCCTGCGCATCTCCTGTTTCATCGGTATCAAGAACCGTTCTTTCTCCCTCAACCGGAAGTGCTTTTGTGTGCTCCTCATCGTCAGCCACATCAAGCGTCGTGACTGTCACAACCGAAAACGGTTTTACCTTTACCACGTAAGAGCCGTCCTCTCCCGCTGAGACACTTCCTGTACATTTCATATAGTTTTCATTAAAACTTCCATCATCCGCAGCCCTTGTTTCCCATACAGCAAGCTTCTGATTGTCAGAAAGCTTCATGTTCTTCACATTGATCTGATAAGACATCGGATACTCACTGTCATTGACGATCACTGAAGAAAATGCATCCTTTGACGGTGCTGCGAGTGTCATATAGTTTTCGCCGCCGCGTCTTCCATCCACCGGATTCGTTCCGGATGCCGTCGAATTGCTCGCCTCAGGAATCGCACGCCAGATTCCCGCTGTATTATCCTCATTTTCCCAGCCTGTCACGGCAAACTTGCTCAGATGTGCCAGAACAAGCAGACCTGCATCATAATGGATCCAGCCGGACCATGGATCTCTCGCACTGACAAGCTCCTTAAAAGAAAACTGACCTCCCTCATAGAAGGAACCGATCGCCGGCTGATAGACCACATGGGTTCGTCTTGACTTTACGAAGCCCTTGATAAAGGTATTGCCCATCTCCAACGCACTTCCCGTACCGCCAAGTCCTGTTCCCTCGGTCGTTGGATCCTTGACATTGTTGGACGGACGGAATGCAGAGTTTGAAAACACTGCCTGCGCTTCGCTGTTCCAAACCTCTTTATCGGCACCCTCGGCAAGCCATTTCATACCGCCGTTCTTATCATCGGAGGTGGTATAGTGATAACCGACCACATCCACCGCATTATAGAAGCCGCCGTCTGATTTCATGGAAGCGACAATGTCTGAAGAAATGCTTGTCGCCTCATCAGACACCACAAGCTTTATCTTCTGAAACAATGCTCTCTCCTTTGCATCCGGAATTGTCTTTTCATTTTCCGATGCAATCCAACCCGCAAATTTTTTCGTGTAATCCACATCGGTCTTTTTATTCCAGGCTTCATTCACATTTGGATTGATATAATCCACCATATAACCATACTGACGGTATGCTGCCAGGATCGTTGCCTTATACCACTTGTAAACATCCTCAATCGATTTAACCCACTCCGGCGCATTCCAACGTAAAATGCTGACCTTGATATTCGGATTGATCTTTTTAGCATCTGCCACCAGCTGCCAGCCCGGATTACGGAGAACATTTGCCTTCTCATAGCGGCTGCGCTTAGTCGAAGCCTCAGAGCCTGTCGAATTGTTTCGGTCATTTCCCATCTCCAGCTTCACATGCGTCATGATCGGATATTTTCCTCCGAACAGATACTGAAGAAGCTCTGCATATGCCTCCGGATTCTGTGCCTTGTAATCCATCAGAAGATCACTGGTGGAATTGGCACTCAACAGACCAAACCCCTTATACGTCAATCCGTTCACATTGTTGGCGCGGATATCATTGCCATCCACGGTAATACTGCCGCTTTTCTCCTTCGCAACACTCTTCTTCTCTGTCACGCCGCTTTGCACACCTGCTGCCTGCGTTTTCGCGCCCCCACTGCAAAACGGCATACCGGTCACAAGAAGCGACAGACTCAGAATACCAACACATACTCTTCGAAACACCCTGCATCTCATTCCAAATACCTCCTGTTTTTTGCCCGTCAATGTTCACATCCACAACATGAATATTGGCATTTATTTAATTTACCAGATATTTCAATTTTACAGTTTATTGATATTTACAGCAATCAATGATATTATCATATTTGAACAAAATGAACATATATATCAGAGCATTTTAAGAAAGGAGAGCTTATGTGGTTTATCTGTTACCCTGACATTACTCCGGTTAAGGAGCTTCCGTTTTATACGATCAGCGTCGGTATGCACCTGTGGCAGTACCCGACACCACGCGAAAACGGCTATCCGTATCCGCAGTTTCTTTACAGCAACAAAGGCAGCGGAAAGCTGATCACCGAGGGAAAGACACATATTATCCCGGAGCATTCGATCATATTTCTGCCTGCCAATGTTCCCCACTACTATGAGGCGGTCACGGAGGACATCTGGGACGTGCGCTGGTTTGTGCCTTACGGCGATGGAACGGTTGCTCTGTTAAAGCAGTTTGGCTTTGACCGGTGCCGCATTTTTCCGATCACCAATCTTGGTGCTCTTGATGAGATCCACAATAAGATCCACATGGCGTTTCAGATCAACACAAAGGAAAGCATCTTTTTCTCGGCATCCTACACCTATGAATTCCTGTTTGAGTTTTACCGCCAGTACAAGGAGCATTCCTCTCCGAAATCTGCACAGTACCGCCGCCGTCTTACGCCTCTGATCGAATTCATTGAACATAATTTTGCCTCGGAGATCACACAGCCGATGCTCTGCGAGCAGCTTCACGTCTCGCCGCAGCATCTGTGCCGGATGTTCCGCGAGTGTCTAAATACCCGTCCGATGGCATATGTGACACAGATCCGGCTGCGTCATGCCAGCGAGCTTCTGGCACATTCCGAACTGAGCGTCTCGCAGATCAGTGAGCGTGTCGGATTTAATAATCTGAATTATTTCTGCAAAGAATTTAAACGACACTCCGGCATGACGCCGACCACCTACCGCAACCGTACATTGAACCAGCTATAGAAAAGAGGTCCCTATGAATCATAATCTTCATCCGGTTTTCCGCGGATTGACTACAGACGAATATCAGGAGCTGACCAACCATACACGCATTCATGAGAAGGAATTTCCAAAGGGGGCACTGATCTTCCAGAACGCCGACCTTGTCACGGAGACCGGCATTATCCTGACCGGCAGTGTTCATATTGAAAATACTGACTTTTGGGGCAGCACAAGCCTGTTAAGCGAGGTGGGTGCCGGCGGTGTATTTGCCGAGACCTACAGCTTAAGCCACAAACCGATGATGGTGGATGTCGTAGCGGCAAGTGACTGTCGGATCCTTTTTATGGATGTCACATTTCTTCGCGATAACAGCTTGTCCGGATATTCGTGGCATCAAAAAATGCTGAGCAATATGCTCAGCATTTCTGTCCACAAAAATCTTACCCTGTCCCACCGTATTTTCTGCACCAGCCCGAAAACCATCCGCGAACGTCTGCTCACTTATCTTTCCTCCCAGTCTCAGAAATGCGGAAGCGAAAGCTTTGAGATACCGTTCAACCGCCAGCAGATGGCAGATTTCTTAAATCTGGACCGCAGTGCACTCTCCAAGGAGCTCGGCAAAATGCGGGATGATGGATTTCTTACATTTCACAAGAATTCATTTACTCTGCTGCATCCTGTTTTGAATGAATCTCACTAAGCTTCTTGAAACAGCTGATTGCAACCATAACACCAAGTACCATCAGAAGAACTGCAACGATCAACTGCAGTCCGTCGATCAAAAATACTGCTTTACCTGCAGCAATGTTTGATACCAGTGCGATCGTCTTCTGGATCAGTGCCGTGAAGGTTACAACAAGCATAACAACCATTGGGATGTACAATGTCCAGCCGGTTCTTCCTGTTGTCTTTAAGAATACAGCCAGTGCGATCAGTACAAGTGCTGCTAACAGCTGGTTTGCAGAACCAAACAGCGGCCATACGTTGTTGTATCCGCCCAGAGTCAGAAGGAAACCGAAGAATAATGTGATCACCGTTGCAAAATATTTATTCGTAAGTACACGCTGTACCGGTGTCATCTTTGCGGTATCTGTTGTATCTCCAAGGAACAGCTCCTGGAAGGACATTCTACCGATACGGGCAACGGAATCGAGTGAGGTAAGTGCCAGTGCAGATACACACATTGTCATAAATACAGTTGCGAGCTGCACCGGAACACCGAGCTTCTCAAGGAAACCTGCAACACCTGCAGAGAAGATTGCAAATGGGGTACCGTCCGGCTTTGTTCCGTTGACGGCAACAGCGCCGACAACAACAAGTGCTACAACACCGAGAAGTGACTCAACGATCATTGCGCCATAACCGATCATCGGCGTATCCTTCTCATTGCTTACTGTCTTTGATGATGTACCGGAAGAAACGAGACTGTGGAATCCGGATACGGCACCACAGGCGATCGTTACAAACAATGTCGGGAACAGACCCTGACCGCCAATGTTAAATCCGTTATATGCATTCAGCTTCATGGTTGGGTGTGCGAAAAGAACACCGATCACTGCACCGAAGATCATACCTAACAGCATGAAGGTTGTCATGTAATCTCTTGGCTGCATCAGAAGCCACATTGGCATAACAGATGCCAGGAACAGATAAACCATGATGATTCCGATCCACGCATTCTTTGTCTGATAAATCGGCAGATGCATACCGATGGCAAACATCACAACCAGAAGTGCGATTGCAACAACGGCTTTCACAACCTCGTTCATTTTGCCGACCTTTTTCTGGATCAGACCGAAAACAACAGCGACTAATATAAACAACATGGAAATAGATGCGGCTGCGGAGTTTGCATAGGCAACGTTGCTGTCCTCCAGTCCCTTACCAACAAAGGTTCCTGCTACCATATCGGTGAAGGCTGCGATAACAAGAAGTGTGAACAGCCAGCAAAACAACATAAACAGCTTACGTCCTGCTTTACCGATATATTTCTCAATGATCATTCCCATGGACTTTCCTTCGTTCTTAACAGAAGCGTACAGAGAACCGAAATCCTGAACGGCTCCGAAGAAAAGACCGCCGATGATCAGCCATAACAAAACCGGAACCCATCCAAATACGGATGCCAAAATTGGTCCGGTCACAGGACCTGCACCTGCGATGGATGAAAACTGATGGGCAAATACCGTAAATTTGGAGGATGGCACATAATCCTCACCATCTTCAAACTGGTACGCCGGCGTCTTTGCCTTCTCGTCCAGTCCCCACTTTTTAGCAAGCCATCTTCCATAGAAAAGATAACCCGCACCAAGAGCAACAATGCTGATCAATACGATTACTAATCCATTCATAATATTACCTCTTTCCTTTGGGTGTTTGATTGTTTCCACGGCTTTTATTTTACGGGAATGAATTATTTCCGGTAAAATAAAAAAGCCCTCGTCTTAAAAAATGCTTATCGCATTTTATCAAAGACGAAAGCTGATATCTTCCGCGGTACCACTTTAATTGCCGCATATGCGACCTCTCTGTCCTATCTCCTGAAATATCTGACGTCTCATTAACCGGTATAGCCTTATAGACATCGTGGATACTTCTTCAATAAGCTTCTCTGTAACGGGAGAATCCCGGTGACACTTACCGTCGCAGCCACGCTGCCATTTCAGTGCACTTCTCTCAGAGGATAGCTCTCCGATCTGCATACTGTCTCGCACCTGCCGACAGCTCTCTGCCATGCGTTCCGATCAGAAAACCCTGTTCTGTTCATCGAATTTGTTTTGTTCGACAAAAAAGATACCACTTTGATTTTTGCTTGTCAATAGTTTTTTTAATTTTAATGATGAATTATATTCATCTTTCTATGCTCCAAGATGTTTTTTTAACACATCAAAAATACGCTCCTTCTGTGCCGGTTTGAGTACATAATCATCCGGCTTAAGCTGCAGTATTTTCTTACTGTTATTCCCTGCCGTCCCAGCAGTAGGTACAAAGCTTACAGCGGTCGATCTCCACCGCATCCAGCATATCGTCCAGACGATTAAAGCGAAGGGACGTAAAGTTTAATTCTTTACGGATCTCCTCCACCATCTGCTCATACTTTGGCGATTCCGGATCTGTGTACTCCTGCAGGATCTCATCTGTCACCTCTGTTCCTTCCAGCTTCTCGATCACACGTCTTGTGATCAGATCCATCTCGGAAGAGGAACGCGAGAAGTTAAGGTACTTGCAGCCATACACCAGCGGAGGGCATGCCGGACGGATATGTACCTCCTTCGCTCCACTCTGATATAAAAACTCGGTTGTCTCGCGAAGCTGTGTTCCGCGCACGATTGAATCGTCGATCAGAAGCAGGCTCTTATCCTTGATCAGATCCTGTACTGCCAGAAGCTTCATCTTGGCGATCAGATTACGACGGCTCTGGATCGTCGGCATAAACGATCTCGGCCAGGTCGGTGTATACTTGATAAACGGTCTTGAAAACGGAATGCCGGATGCATTGGCGTAGCCGATCGCATGCGCCACACCAGAGTCCGGAACACCTGCGACAATATCCGGCTTCACATTATCACGCGCTGCCATCTTCGCACCGCAGTTGTAACGCATCCGCTCTACACTGATCCCCTCATAGGAGCTTGCCGGATAGCCGTAATACACCCATAGGAAGGTACATATCTTCATATCCTTGCCCGGCTGAACCAGCGTCAGACACTGCTCCGGTGTGATCACATCAATCTCGCCGGGTCCCAGCTCCTTATAATCCTCATAGCCCAGATTCTTGTAGGCAAAGCTTTCAAAGGTCGCACAGAAGCCCTGCTCATTCTTACCGATAACGATCGGAGTTCTTCCGTATCTGTCTCTTGCAGCATAAATTCCTGCCGGTGTCATCAGAAGCAGTGACAGCGAGCCGTCCACCTGCTCCAGCGCATACTGTATTCCCTCGATGAGATTCTCCTTCTGGTTGATCAGTGCCGCCACAAGCTCAGTCGCATTGATATCGCCGCCACTCATCTCCAGGAAATGCGCATGACCATGTTCAAAAAGCTTCTGCGCCAGCTCGTCCTGATTGTTGATCTTGCTTACGGTCGTGATCGCATAGGTTCCGTGATGTGACCGGATGATCAGTGGCTGAGGCTCGAAATCAGAAATACATCCGATCCCCATCTCTCCCTGCATCTCCTGAACATCCTTGTCAAACTTTGTCCGGAACGGTGCATTCTCAATATTATGAATGGAACGATTAAACACTCCATCCTTATACACTGCCATTCCTCCACGTCTTGTTCCCAGATGGGAATGATAATCAATTCCAAAAAACAGATCAAATACGCAGTCCTGCTTTGACGCTACTCCAAAAAATCCGCCCATGTTTTTCCTCATTTCCGTGCGCACACTGCTTCTGCAATCTGTCCCGGCGCACCAGGGATCAGACCTTTTCTTTCGTTTCTTCAGTTTCTTGCCAGTCTGTAAAATATTGTACCAAAACAAAGAAAGGTTTTCAACACCGTGCGTTTCGGTTATAATGAACTTACACGGGATCGTCCCGCCAGATCTGATAATCACACAGGAGAAAGTATGAGGCAGCTTATGAAACAGAAACAAAAAGACTTTTTAGGCAAGATCACACTTGCAATTGCCGGAATGCTGATTTTTTCCGCCGGCATTAACTTTTTCATCGTTCCCGCCGATCTGTATAACGGCGGCATGCTTGGAATCAGCCAGCTGATCCGGACAGTTCTGGTCAAATATCTTCATTTATTTTCCGGCTCCACAGACATTGCCGGTATCATTAACATGATCTTTAATATTCCTCTGTGCTTTATCGCATGGCACTATGTCAGTCGTTCCTTCTTTGTACGGACGCTGATCTGCGTGATCAGCCAGACGATATTTTTGAGCTTTCTGCCAATCCCATCCACGCCACTGGTCAATGACACACTGACCGCAAGCATTATCGGCGGCATCGTTGCAGGCTCCGGCATCGGCATTGCCCTGCGCGCCGGAGGCTCAAGCGGAGGACTTGATATTATCGGCATGTACTTTACCAAGCGATTCAAGAACTTCAGCGTCGGCAGGATCTCTCTCTGCGTCAATGCCGTGATCTACGGGATCTGCGCAGTGTTGTTCGGTGTCCAGACTGCCATTTACTGTATCATTTATTCCGCGGTCAGCATGTTAATGACCGACCGGGCACACACACAGAATATTAACACGGAGGTATTAATATTCACCAAGAATAATCCTGTAAAGATCATGGATTATATCGTAAAGGATTTTAACCGGGATGCAACCTGGTGGGAGGCACGCGGCGGTTATACCGAAGGTAAGACCTACATGGTCATGGCGGTTCTTTCCAAATACGAATGCGCCCATCTGCGCCGTGAGCTGCGCCAGATCGATGAACATGCCTTTATTGTTGAGAAAGACGGCATCGGCATTGGCGGCAAATACGAGAAACATCTCTGATCGGCAGATCAAAATATATGCACGAGAGGCTGGTAAATCACATTGAAAAATGAAAGTAAAATGAAAAACGAAAAAAGGATCATGAATATTTCTCTGATCGGCAGTATTCTTTTCATGCTGTCAGAGGGAATCATGGCATATGTCACGAAATCACATTCCCTGTTGATGGATTGTATTTTTGACGTAACGGATCTGATCATGATCGGACCGTTTCTTCTGCTGGTACCGTTGCTTTACAAGCCGGTCACCGAGAAAAGACCCTACGGTTTTTCCCAGGTAGAGTCTTTGTTTGTCGTGATCAAATACAGTGTTTTGCTGGCGATCACCGCCAGCCTTGTCTGGGACAATATCCGTTCCCTGCTGCACGGCGGACGTCAGGTGGACGGCGGCAAGATTGCTTTCTTTGAGCTTGCCGTCTGTCTCGGCTGTCTGATCATTTATCTTCTGCTGCACTATTTCAGCAGGCGCTATGCATCACTCACGATCAAAGCGGAAATCTACATCTGGAAGCTGGATGTGATCTCCAGTCTCGGTGTATCGATCGCCTTCTTCGTCCAGATGGCACTTCACCGGACCGATTATGCATGGCTCGCCGCCTATGTTGACCCGGTCGTTGCGATCGTCATGGCAGGTCTGCTTCTGGTCGAACCGATCAAGATGATCATTGTGAACCTCAAAAGTCTCGTTTTGTTTGCTCCGGAAGAGGAGATCATGGATATGATCCGCCACGTTGCCGAACATCATATGGATAAGGTTCATTATGACATTGAGTTTCTCGACGTGATCCAGACCGGGCGCAAAACCTGGGTGGAGATCTACATGACAAGCCACAACAATCTGATCAATACCACGATCCTTTTGCAGCTTCGCAACGAGATCCGTGAAGAATTAAAAAAGTCCTTCGATCAAGTTTATGTCGAGCTGATTCCAAGTCTGCCGGACTGATTTAGACCAATTGTTTTTCGTTTTAATTCCTTACCAAGACTTTCCATTATCAGAATAGAGACAGCCCATAATATTTCTTATGTCCGCTTATTTAGAAATCATATTTTGCCTGCCAATATATTAAAAATCCGTGAGTTATGATTAAAAAATTGTCTTGTCACTTACGGATTTCGAAAAATCTAATTGCTTTGCTGCTTTGATCTTCGATAAACGCATCCTGCCGTACTCGCCCCGAGG
>ERZ773108.3205-NODE-3205-length-12891-cov-4.474992_pt1 | contig 12891 bp, 11 predicted proteins | sample MGYA00580570_ERZ773108 | MGnify/ENA primary metagenome ERZ773108 (study PRJEB29015, sample SAMEA2737840) | human gut metagenome | biome: human gut; feature: human-associated habitat; material: faeces | place: China | collected 2012 ...
CTATCCAATTTACTTTTGCCCGTTCCATCAGTCCGATTGTTACTGCCGAACATAGTATAACCCGTATGGCTGTGGCTACGGAGGATGAGGCTAAAAAACAGAGTGGAGATAACCGCACTATGGGACGTAAATTTACAGTTCCTTACGGACTATATAAAGCTAACGGATTTATTTCCGCTCATTTAGCCGCACAAACCGGATTCAATGAAGATGACCTGAACTTATTCTGGGATTCATTGAAAAACATGTTCGATCACGACCATTCAGCAGCCAGAGGAATGATGAATGCCCGCAAATTGATCGTATTCAAACACAGTACAGCATTAGGTAATGCTTCAGCTCATTCTTTATTCGGTTTAGTGAAGGTTCAACTTAAGGATGACCAACGCCCACCCCGTTCGTTCGACGATTATATTGTTACCATCGACAAGGATAAACTACCGGAAGGTGTAGAAGTTCTGGACATGATATGATAGAATACGGAGATGAGGACCTGTTGATGCTTTCCGGAATCCAACACATAACTTTCTGTAAACGTCAATGGGCCCTTATACATATCGAACAACAGTGGGCGGAAAACAACCTCACTATTGAAGGAAACTGGATGCATCAAAAAGTCGATGATCCTACCTTGATGAACCGCAATAAAGGCATAGTAACATTAAGATCCGTAACGCTTGTCTCCAGACGGCTGGGACTTTATGGTATCTCTGATGTAGTAGAGATGGTCGCTTCCACCTCCGGACAAAATTCAATAAGACATCCTATCTTGTTCACATCCTACGCTTTTTTATCACATCCAAATCTTTTTATTAATATTTTTCATCAAAGCAATGTTGCCAAATAGCTTAAGTTAATGACATTGGGAGTGAACAGTAACCGAAACATTGTACAACCTTTACAAATTCGTCCATTATCATTGCTATTTTTTAGTAAAAAGAGTATACTTTAAAGCACTAAACACCAGGAGTATAAAATTATGAACACACACTCATCCGGATATTACAGCATAGACAAAGACTATAATATCCTAAGCTATAACGACACTGCTAAACAGCTGTACCCCAATCTCCAGCCGGAGGTGAAATGCTATAAGGCACTTATGGGACTTGATTCCCCATGCCCGCCCTGCCCTGTAGCACTGGGGATACAGTGTGAAATTTAAATGGTCAGGTGGAAAAGAAAGTGGCGGAAAGAAACATCCTTTTAATATGAATGAAAATTTGATGGGACCACTTAATGATTCAAAATTATTGAAAAGCACATTGAATAACAACAATAATTTTGAACTTGATTCTAACGCTACAAGCTCAACAATGGTTCCTGCGATTTCAACATTAATAAAAAATGATAGTCTGCTAAAAAACGGTACCTGGGCATATCTGGACAGTGGAAAGAATAAGAATAGACGTTATCTTTTCTGGACTTCTGTAAACGTTAGTAACTTTCCGACAGGGACAAAAATTCCTGTCATTATCTGCAGAGCAGATAATGAATACTATGTTTCCGAGTCAACAACTGCCGAGCGAACCGGAGATAAAATAACAACACTATACAAGGTAATTGCAGATCATCAGTATAATGCTGAGAGTTATCAAAAAATTGCTGATAAGGGTACGAAATATGATAGTTTACAAGCTGCTTATGATGCATACGTAGAGAAAATTACAGAAGATAGTAATTATTCACAATTCAAAGATACATTGTCGAAAAATTAAATCCCATAAGACAAATACACCAGTTTATGAGAAAAAAATCTCTCGTAGACTGGTGTATTTTTGCTTTTAATAGAATCATCCTATTCAATCTCAACAACAAGTCGATGCAGTCCAGGTCTCCAGCGCATCCATATCAGGCGTATACCTCAAATGTCTGAATATAACCGTTCTATTCTTTGGTTTCTATCCTTATATGATGCAATTCACGTCCGAGCAATTAAGACATTTACGATCAAGTAAAAATATGGCTATTCCTGGCTTAAATTGTAAATAATATAACCATGATCAACTATAAATATGATTCGACTTGACTTCCTTTAATACAAGTGCTGTTGCGGTCAACCTGAAACTTGTTTCAACTTGACTTCATTTAATACAAGCGCAATCTCAGTCAACCAAAAACTTGTTTCGACTTGACCGTATACTGCATATGCGCAATTCCAGTCAACCAAAACTTGCTTCAACTTGACCGTATACTGCATATGCGCAATTCCAGTCAACCTGAAACCTGTTTCAACTTGACCGAAAATAATAAAATTGCGCTCGCGGTCAAATCATACATTACTATTTACTTGGAAATTACTATAATCTAAAAGAAACTGTCGGATCATACCGCATCCTTATACACTCTCTGGATATGCATTGCCAGATATCCTGTCTCTGTTTCATCCAGCTTATGTCCAATACATTCTTCCAGGTTTTTACAGATGTCAGTGGCAACCTTATAGGCCTGGGGATACTGATCCAGCATATATTCATTCATGTCCAGATTCAGCTTCTCTCCTGTAGATGCACGCGCTACCATATACTTCATATGGTTCATCAGGCGATTATAGGACAGTGACAGTACATCGATTGGCTTACCTGTTGCTTTCTCGAGCATATCTATACACTCTCTCACTGCTCTCGCAGTCTGCATGGCAACAGATACCTTCTCGTCACCAATTGCAGAATGAATATGCAATGCCACATATCCAACCTCATGATCATCAATCTCTATCTGAAGTCTTTCTCTCAGAATTGTTTTCAGTGTTTCCGCAACTTTAAATTCACTGTAGAAAAGAACCTTGATATCCTCTGTCAGCGGATTGCTGATCTGCTCATTTCTGCGGATTCTTGCGACTGCAAAAGAAATATGGTCAGCAAGTGGAAAAAGAATCCCTCTGTCTATGGAATCTCCAAACACTTTCTGTGACTCTGTCAGAATTGCATCTGCAATCTCCAGATACTCCGGCTCTATTCCCTTTACCAGTTCCTTCGCAGATCCACGCTCTGTCTCCTGTTCCAGACGATATGTAGTGCATCCCTCCGGCTTATCAAAACGCTGGCTGACCTTTTTTCCAAAGCCAACACCCTTGCCAAGAATCACATACTCCTTATTTTCATCCATATCAATGGCTATAACACCATTATTATTTAATACCTTGCTAACTCTGTACATCTCTGTCGTAATCCCCTCTATAAAAATTTATTGCCATTATAATAATTTTCCCTTTGGTCATAAGACTGCTATAGTTTACCATATTTTGAATAAGAATCCTATCTGTCACACAAATTTGTTACATTTTTGATTCCAAGATCCCTCCTGCAAAAAAGTCATCCTTTTCAATTCACGTGCGTAAAAAAACAGTCAGATAATCAAGATATCATCTCTTTTGATCATCCAACTGTTTTTTGACATGTTTAACTTCGTTATTTCTATATTATAACAATATTATTCCAGTGTCTCCACCGCAAACAACGGTTCACCGGCCTTGATCTCACCGTTTGCCAGAAGTCTGATTCTCTGGTTGTCTTCCGGTTCAGTATCAAGGATAGGGGAAGTGATAGACGGAGCATTAGCAGTTAAGAACTCCAAATCCAGTTTCATCATCGGATCACCTTTTTTCACTTTCTGACCCTCTGTTACCAGGATTTCGAAGCCTTTTCCTTCCAGTTTTACAGTGTCGATTCCCATATGAAGAAGCATAGGGATACCGGAATCTGTCTGGAAACCTATAGCATGTTTTGTATCAAAAATAAACTCAACTTCACCGTCTGCAGGTGCATATACAGTACCTTCTGTTGGTGTCACCACTGCACCGTCCCCCATCATTTTTCCTGCAAATCCTTCATCCGGTGCAGTAGAAAGATCTGCTGCGATTCCGTCTACAGGACTGTAAATGATTGCTGTTTTTCTGATTTTTTCTTCTTTTGCAGGTGCTGAGGTCTGTGCTGTACCTGCATTTTTGTCCTCAACCTCTGCACTGTTCTGTCCATCTGCATTTCCTGCTGCAGCATTTTCCTGTACCTGTACATTATCCGGTGTCTCATCTGCGAATTCGTTGGGAGCAGTCTCCAGATATTCTTCCAGCTTCGCCTTGATAACAGTTACATGAGGTCCATAGATAACCTGTACGCCCTGTCCTTTTTTTACGATTCCTCTGGAATCTGTCTGTTTCAGAAGTTCATCACGAACTTTTTCAGGCTTTGCAACTGTGATACGAAGTCTGGTCGCACAACAGTCAACATCTACGATATTTTTCTTTCCGCCAAGGCCTCTGGTGATCAGTTCACTTACCGGATCACCGGAGGTTGCTGCAGCTGCACCGGCTGTCTTTCCGGCTTCTTTTCTTGCATTTACATCAGCTTTTGTATAAAGCTTTGTCTCTGTATCATCATCTTCACGTCCAGGAGTCTTGAAATTAAATTTCCTGATCATAAATGTAAAGATCACATAATACAGGATAAAGTAAATAATACCAACCGGAATGATCCTCAGCCAGCTTGTTTTTGCATTTCCCTGCAGGATACCAAAGAGGAACAGGTCAAGGAAACCGCCTGAGAAAGTAAGTCCTACTGCAATATTCAGCATATGTGCGATCATATAAGCCGCACCTGCCAGGATCACCTGAACTACGAACAATGCCGGAGCTACAAACAGGAATGAGAATTCCAGCGGTTCAGTGATACCAGTAAACATACATGCCAGCGCTGCGGAAAGAAGAAGTCCGCCTGCTGCTTTTTTCTTCTCCGGCTTTGCACAGCGGTACATGGCAAGAGCTGCTCCCGGAAGACCGAAGATCATGAAAATGAACTCTCCGGAAAAATATCTTGTTGCATCTGCGCTGAAATGCGCTACATTTGCGGAATCTGCAAGCTGGGCGAAAAAGATATTCTGTCCGCCCTGTACCACCTGTCCTGCAACTTCCATAGTTCCGCCCACTGCTGTCTGCCAGAATGGCATATAAAATACATGATGCAGCCCAAAGGGAATCAGTGCTCGTTTAATAATACCAAAAATCAGAGTTCCCAGATATCCACTGCCTGTTACCAGACCGCCCAGAGCATAAATACCGTTCTGAACTACCGGCCATACAAAATACATCAGGATTCCCACAAACATATATACGATTGTGGAAATGATCGGTATAAATCTTGAGCCGCCAAAGAATGACAGCGCATTCGGAAGCACAATTTTGTGGAAACGGTTATGAAGTGCCGCAACACCAAGACCTACGATAATACCGCCGAATACACCCATCTGCAGAGACTGGATCCCGCATACAGAAGTAATGGTTCCCTCCAGTACATCTGCTGCTATCTGACCGTCTGCTGTGATTTCATTGTTAATAAGAAGCATGGCACTGACAGCCACATTCATAACGAAATATGCAATCAGCGCAGAAAGAGCAGCAACCTCTTTCTCTTTCTTTGCCATACCAATGGCAACACCAACCGCAAAGATCAGCGGCAGATTGTCAAATACAGCACTTCCAACCTTGTTCATAATGATCAGAAGAGAATTAAGTAATGTTCCACTTCCCAGGATCTTCTGCAATCCATAGGTAGCGATAGTTGTTTCATTTGTGAAGGAACTGCCGATACCAAGCAACAAACCTGCAACAGGGAGAATTGCGATCGGAAGCATAAAGGATCTTCCCACACGCTGCAAAACTCCAAAAATCTTGTCTTTCATGTTCTTTTGTCTCCTTTTCCTTATTCGTGCGAATAAACCGTCTTGTTTCCGGGAGATTAAAACCTTCTGACATATGATTATTCCGCGTTTTACCACATAAAATACATCAAAAAAAGGCACTAACCCCCATAAACATTAAAAAATAACATTTATGACCGGTTAATGCCTGCCTGTCCAGTAACACACCAAATCTGTGTTATACTATAAAGGATTATTTATTCCCTGTCAAGATACTCAGGAAAATTTTTTACAAAATATTTTTGCATTTCATGAATCGATCTCTGTAATGACCATTTATTATTTTCAAAGCCGCAACATTCTCTGCATCCTTCTGATCTGATAGAAATTTATTGATTTCCCACTGCCGCAGGCTACACGTTCAACTTGATCACTCTGTCTTCTCATTTTAATCCATTCAGATCTACAGAAATGTACACCCATTCATCGCTGAGTTTAGGCTCTTTTCAGGGGGATTTTATCAGTTTCTCTCTTCCAGATATTCCAGACATTCATTCACATCTTTAATACCAAGTTCCTTGCGTACTTTATCCTGAATTTCCACCAGACATTCCAAAAGAAGAGGATTAAACATTCCGCATTCTCCATTTAGGATCATCTCTATTGCCTTTTCATGAGAATATGCTTTCTTATATACCCGGTCACTTACCAGGGCATCATACACATCTGCCAGTGATACCACCTGGGCAGATATAGGGATTTCTTCTCCCTTCAGGCCATCCGGATATCCTTTTCCATCATAACGTTCATGATGCCAGCGGCATATTTCATAGGCATATTTCATCATCTCTTCATCATGATACATTTCCAGCCTGTCAAGCATCCGGGCACCTATGATCGTGTGCTGCTTCATGGCTTCAAATTCTTCCTTTGTAAGCTTTCCGGGTTTATTCAGAATTTTTTCGTCAATTCCAATCTTACCGATATCATGAAGTGCGGAAGCTGTGGCGATCATATGCTGCTGAGACCAGGAAAGATCGTAATTCTCTGATTTTCGCATCAATTTCTCTAGCAAAAGCTGAGTCAGAATATTAATATGCAACACATGAAGCCTGCTTTCACCATTTCGGAACTCTACAATCTGACTGAGAATCCCGGTCATCATACGGTTGTTTTTCTCTTTCTCATAAATCTGATCTGTTACCAGATGGATCAGACGCCTTTGCTTGGCATAAAGCTTGATCATATTGATAACCCGCTGATATACCACCTTAGCATCAAATGGTCTGCTTATATAATCTGAAGCCCCCAGTTCGTAGGCACGGCGGATATAACTCTCTGATCCTTCACTGGAAATCATGATCACCGGTATATCCTCGATCCATTTATCTCTGTTCATATAGGCGAGTACTTCAAATCCATCCATTTTGGGCATAATAATATCTAACAGGACCAATGAGATTTCAGTTCCATACTGCTCTAACATCTTCAGAGCCTCTTCCCCGTCACAGGCCTCCAGTATCCGGTATTCTTTTCCCAGAATTTCCTTAAGTATCTCTCGGTTCATTTCAGAATCATCAACAACCAGAAGCTGGGGCAGGTTCCTTTTTTCCATCTTGTCTGTATTTTGCTTCTGCTCCCACCGGGTCACTACTATATTTTTATGTCCCTTGGCCATATACATAAGTCGGTCTGCTTTGGTGAGTGCTTCCTCCAATCTGCCATGGGTAAACATAGCTCCACCAATGCTCACTGAAAGCTTCCGACGATTAAAACCCGGAATATGCGTCGCATGGATCTTCTCCTGGATCATACGGAGCTTCTGTGAAAAGACTTCCTTCTCAATTCCGGGCAGGATCAGCAGAAATTCATCTCCTCCATAGCGCACCAGAATATCCGTACGACGGATATAATGCCGAATTACATTCACTACGGTTGTCAGTACCAGGTCTCCTCCATCATGACCATAAGTGTCATTGAACAATTTGAAATCATCCAGATCGATAACTGCAACTCCGGCATTCAAAGACATATTTTTGACTTTTTCCTCAAAATATCTGCGGTTATACGCCCCTGTCAGCACATCCTTATACAGCTTTTCGCTATATACTGTCAGCTTTTCCGTCAGTTTTTCATATCCTTCCTCATCTGTCAGCGTGTTCTCGTCCAGCTTTTTCAGCATTTCCATTACATAGGGCTCATCATCAATCTCCAGATACCTTACAAATACCTGATACATATCAGAATCAAGGAATTCAATTTTGGATGTCTGTTTCTTCTCCTCCAGTGCTTTAAGGGAAATGCAATTCTCACATCTTTTATCTTTATTCCAGAAAGCATAACACTGGCAAAGATTTTCTCTTCCTGCAAGCTTACGTTCCATTCCGGCAGCCTGCAGATCACTCCCTTTCAGGAGACGAACTACATCAAAAATCTCCCGAAGCACCTCCATTTTATTCTCTGCTTCCTGCATCGTCATTTGTTTCCACTCAATCATTATTCCCAGCCTCTCACGAACAACAGCTTTTTTCTGCAATATAAACTTGTATTATTATACCACTTACTCATCATGCAGTACAACAATAATATTTTTTCTTAATTTCTTAATTTCATAAAGGGAGCGCCTCAAAAACAGTCCTTGAGGCGTGCTCCCAACCGGTTCTGACTCCAACTGCCTTATAAACATGCTTCAGCTTGACCTTATATAATAAAAGTGCAATCGCAGTCAACTATATTTGTAATTATGATTGACTTAAAATAATAGAAATACAATTGCAAGTCATCTATAAACAGGATTAAACTTGACCGTACATAACAAAAACGCGATTAAAGTCAATTATAATCATAATTATTCATGACTAAAAAGCCACAAACTGAGCGGATTCCAGTCTGTGACCTGATTAGATTTTTATACTTTCTTTAGAGGACTTTTAAAACATATTTTGTTTCTTTATTTTCCCGACAGGGGTGCGACCCCGCCAGACCTGTTCAGTATTAATACCAGTCCCGGCAGAGGGTTCTCCCCTAACTGCCTCTATCAGTTAACTCATGCCAGGTTTTACTATTCCAATTTGTTCTAAAACATGTTATACTCAAAAAGCTGTCGAACCTCCAGCAGAAAGGAGGTGGACTCCATGGAAGAAATTCTCACCACATTTCTTGTCTCTGTTATAGCAGGCGTAGTTAGCTACTACATATGCAAATGGCTGGACAGCAGACGATAGACAGCAACAGTCTAAACGGAATAGCTCACCGTAACGAGCAAGAAAGCCCCCAGAGCTGGCACTCTGAGGGCTTTTGTTTTGCTTCAAGGAATCTCACCACATTCCTTAGCTACTGTTAGTATATGCGCAATGTGCCAAAAAGTCAACTCAAAAATAGTGGGTGAAAAAGCCGCAGGCTGGATGGGTGCCAGTCTGTGGCTATCTTAAGATAATCTTATTTACCCTCCGTAGTTTTACATTGCAAAATCTTCTCCAGTTCAGCTACTCTTTTAAGTGCTTCTGTTGTCTCTTTTGGGGCCTTTATTTTTTCTTTTTCAGCAAAATCCGCTCTCTGACGTTCCCTTTCTGTATTTTTGCGTTCAGCTTCCTGACCTTTTTCATACATGATCGTATCTCTCTCAAATCCCTTCATATAGATTAATGACACCGTTACTGAAAACTTATAAAAAATTATAAACTTTTATGTTCCATTCCTACTTCAACGAATATGCTTTTGATGATATAAATATCCATCTACTCACAGGTTTTTGTACTCTCCAGGGGTTTCCATATTTTTGAATATTTTTTTCGTTTTTGAAGCATATTCCGCAGACCAATAAGCAAATTCGTCAGTTTTACTTAACCGTTTAAGTTAACAGATAAAAAAGTTTATACACGAAAAAAGAAGGGAAAGCCAGACTTTTTTGTATGACTTTCTCTTCTTTTATACATTTTATTTTGCCTTAAATACAGCGACTTTCTCTTTTGACAGATCAATCTTATCCGGAAGGATGGAAGTCTTCTCAGTGGATTCCAATGTTGTGAATCCTGTTGAGTCGGAAGTATTTGACTTCATCGCATCCTGCAGAGTATTGCTTACTGTCACATTTGCAGAAAAGATATCTGTTCCTGTGGAAGCTGCTGCATCACCTGTTGTTGTGCTTACCGTACTGCTGCTCTGCATTTCCTGAACCTGTTCCTGTGTCGGGTAGAAGGATGGCTGGCGGATGTAACGGAAGCTTGCACTGTATGCTTCGCCTACTGTTACTCCATTCTTGCCGGAGGAGCAGTGTACTGCGATCCAGTCACCTGCGTCTGTTTTACCGCAGAGAATACCTACATGATTATCGCTTCCTGCTTCCGGTCCTTTCTGGAACACCAGATCTCCGGGCTGTGCATCTGCCTCAGTTACCACGTTTGCTTTCTCCCACTGATCGGAAGTTCCGTCACCTACAGCTTCCTGCATTGCTTTATCCTGATATCCGTTGATCACTGCCCAAGTGACAAAACCACTGCAGTCCAGTCCGTATGCGCGGATGGTTCCGGTGCTCTTGCTTCCCTCGGCTGACACCTTCTCGCTGGTTCCCCAGCCTGGATCTTCACCGATCACTGTGGATTTGCCGCCCCAGAAGTAACCGACTTTACCAACCAGTGAATAGGCTGCAGAGATAACATTTACTCTTTCCTCGGAAACATCATCTCCTACGCTCTCGCGGACAAAACCGTTGGCAGCTGTTACTACCGCGCAGAGGAGTTTGCAGTCTGTTTCCACATATTTCTTAAGGATCGTACGATCCTTCTTTGCGATTTTATTTTTCTTAATATAGTAGTTGATTTTACGATTAGCGTATGTAACGTGAGTGATATCCTGCTTGTCCCTTACGATCGGGTTCATCTCTGCAAAGATTTTCGCAAGGTCTTTCTTGCAGGAGGAATCCAGGGTAAATTCTGTTTTTCCGTCCTGGCTCTGCTGATATACATAGACTGCAAGGATATCCTGCCAGTTTCTTACCAGAAGACTGTCTGCAGATGTGGTGGTCTTGCTGCCGTTTACATCGCTGGCATCTGCTACTTTGTTCTTCTCTTTATATTCCTTCTCGATCTCATCCATAACAGAAGCGAAATCATCTGAGAAGGTCAGATTGTAGTTATTCTTCAGGCTGTCCAGATAGAAATCCTTACCTGCGTGGATATTGGACGCATAATATACCGGAGTTCCGGTCTGTGCAGCACTGGTATTACTCGTAAATGGATTATTCGTATTCGCATTGTTCTTCTGCGCTTCCAACTGAGCAATAGTCGCTTCTGCCTGAACCAGCAGATTATAATTAGAAACCTGTGCCTTCTCTGTATCAGACAGGGCATTATATGCAGTGCGGATGCTCTGAACAGTGGCTTTCTTCTCCAGCGTGATGGTCTGTGCGTTCAACTCATTGATTCTGTCGATCACATCCTGGGCTGCCTTCGTAATCTGTGAAGACGGTGTTGGTGTAGGATTCGCAGGTGTCGGAGTCGGATCTGTTGGTGTCGGAGTCGGATCTGCCGGTGCAGGTGTTGGCTCTGCAGGTGTTGGTGTCGGATCTGTTGGTGTCGGATCTACCGGTGCAGGTGTCGGGTCTGCAGGTGTCGGATCTACCGGCGCAGGTGTTGGCTCTGCAGGAGTCGGATCTGCCGGCGCCGGATCCTCTGATCCTGAATCAAAATCACCGGAATCGCTGAAATCAGAACCGTCTGCTGTATACGCAGCAGTATCCTCTGCTGCAAGTACGGACGCAGGACCGGATAATACCATTCCTGACATCAATGTCAGACATAAGAATCTGGTAAGATACTTGTTTTTCATATATCTAAATTGCTCCCTTCTTACTGTGAGCATGTCCTTACCCCCTGTTTATAAGGGCATACTGTCTAAATTACTTTTCACATTATTATGTTATTTCATAAGTAAATTATCCCAAAATATTAACCTGTTTTATTCTAGCATAATCATTTTTTGAAATCAACAGCTCAGGGCAGGTAAATTCCAGATTTGACCAAAATTCATTTTTTTGTCACATTTTAACCTAATCAAGCAGTGAGAAAGATATATTTCAGAATGCAGGAAGGCTGTGCGGATATGATTTCCACACAGCCTTCCTGTATTCTTAGCGTATCTCTGTCAGGCTGCCTGAATGGCTCCTGCAAAGTTCTTATTACCAATGCAGATCTGTATCAGTCCCTGCACTACCTGAAAACACATATTCAGGATAAAGCGGATATCCTCTTCCACGCTGCGGAGCTTGTTGAGGTATTTCTCATGAGTAGCTTCGATATAATCGATCAGGGTGGCGAAATCTGCGAAGCGGATGGCCGGTTCCAGATATGCATATGCTTCTCCCTGCTGTATACATTCTTTCAGTCTGTTCTTAAGTACTTTCTCATAATGATTATGCTGGCTGAAGCTTCCTGTATATGTTTTGTTATGAGGAAAGGTAAAATAATCCGCCATATAGTGGATCACTTCGCCGAACCGCCGCCAGTAAACTCTCTGGTTACTCTCATCCGGTCTGATATCTGCCAGTTCTTTCATCCGGTTCTTGACATCTTCAAATGTTCCGTAGAACTCGTGTCTCCTGGTGATAAAGGACGGTTTGATATCCGGCAGAATGCTGCCCAGGCAGAAAGCCTTTCTGTGAGACTGCAGGCTTGCTGTGGTCTGCATCTGATCCGCAAGGTATCTTGCTAATAAAATATGTGATTTTTTACGCAATTTTCTTCCTCTTCTTTCTTTTGAGAACCTATCATTCTTATATATGGGAACGAATAATAATCAACTTAACCAACATAGAATACTATAGCAGATTTATACCTGTTATTCAAATAAAATTTTTGTAAACTTTTTCACATTTTCAGGTCAGACAACTGTTTCAGTAATTCCAGGTCACTGTCCTTTACTTTCAGGTTTGTCTCTATCTTCTCTCCCTCAGGAGTGGTGATCGCAATTTCAATAATGCTTCCTTCTTTAAGTCCTTTGCGTGAAACTGCCTGACAGAATGCCGGGAACTTGGGATGATTGCTCTTAAAGGTGTTCCATGCGCCTGTGATCTTCATGATATTTCCTATATTGTTTCCTATGTTCATATGATTGTTGTGTCCTTTCTTATCTCAACTGAATATTCCCGATTCTGAGAACTGATGCATATAATAACATACTTCACCGGATTTGGCTATACCAAAAGCCCCCCAGGATTAACTCCCGAGGGCTTTCATACTGCTCATATTAAATTGTGATCAC
>ERZ773108.3211-NODE-3211-length-12875-cov-2.606474_pt1 | contig 12875 bp, 21 predicted proteins | sample MGYA00580570_ERZ773108 | MGnify/ENA primary metagenome ERZ773108 (study PRJEB29015, sample SAMEA2737840) | human gut metagenome | biome: human gut; feature: human-associated habitat; material: faeces | place: China | collected 2012 ...
TGAGAGACATCTTTATCCAAGCTATCTACAATAATCAATAAATCAATTCCATTGAACTGATCTAAATCTTGTCCTATCAAACCATGCATTTTATCTTCATCTATATAAGTTTTAATGTTTGTAGTAAAATGCCTTAGATATCTTGTCATTTCTGTTCCAGACGTAATACCGTCTAAATCGGTATCAAACAAAATTCCTATACATTCATTGTTTGTAATTGCAAAGTCTACTCTTTGATATGCTTCATCTATACGAAATAATGAATCTAATGGTAATAAATCTTCTTTTGTTGGATTTAAAAAATGTTCAACATTTTCGATCCCTCTTTGATTAAGAATCGTATCAAATACTTCATCTTCATACATCCCACGACAATCGTTTAATATTTTATAATTCGTTTTCGTCATCCTCATCTCCAATCATTGTTATCTCATTTTGTAAAATATTTTCTAAACATTCTTTTCCTAAATCAGATGGCGAAACTTTATTCTCATATCCTCGACCGAAGTAACTCCAATATCCAAGTTCAACTTCTGTAAACCTGGAATAATTTTTGACCATATCAATATTTCTCATAATATTTTCAAGTCCATATCCCACATCATGTAGGAAGATTATTCGTTTGGGATTTAATTCGAGAAGCATTTTGACTTGTTGAATAGAAATAGATCCGCTTCCAAGAGATACGCAATTTCTTATTCCGTATGAATAGCACTGCATACAACTCTTCTCAGCCTCAAAGATATAGATAGTATTATCTACTAAAAATTCATAATTCTGAGAATATCCAAATAATGTTTGGCTCATGCTGCAAGGAACAGCATAAAAATATTTCATTTCACCATCAGGAACATCATAATTGAATCGTTCCTTAACACCCATTAACTGTCCAAATTGATTTCTTATGGGAATAACAATTCCTTGTGATTCTACATCATACTTTATTTTAAAAAAATTTTGTGAAAGAAGTGATATATTATCAGCAAGAAACCTTATATTTCCACAATTAACATAGCAATCTAAGATGGAATCATCATATGTATTGACTTTATTAGTTCTTCGCTTTCTAATCTTTTCATAAAATCCTCCAAAAATTCCTTTGTTATCAAAGAAATCATAATAATCTGTAATCCCTAATGCATGTCTTACTTCATTAAGTACATCTATAAATTCAACTTTTCTTTGCTCAATAATATACGAAAAAATATCTTTTCTTATATTTCTCGCATAATCAATGGTATACAAATACTCGTTGTTTTCGAGATTGATTACTATACTTTTCTTTGATGACTTCTCATCTCGTCCAAAAGATATATATTTAGGACGAATTACTATGTTACAATAGCCAAAATGTTCTAATACATCTTTAAGCTTATCTGGGTGATTTATCAGTTCTTTCTTAATATCTGCTAACATATATCACTCCAAAAGTTATTATTTTATTTCTCCATGTCGAGGTCTGCACTGTGCCACTTCACGGAATATACAATGATCTCCTGAAAACTTCAAAAGATATGCAATACCCGTATCACTAGAATTATTTCCATTTCTTGTTTTCTCAACAAAAATCATACGCCATACGGCATTAGGATCAGGTTTATATTCTTCTTCTATCCATTTATCATTGACTTTTTTTAATCGGAATGGGCGACAATAGAATTTACTCTTTTCATCTAATTCCTCTGCGTATACAGTTCTCATCAGAAATAGATTTTCCAATATTTCCTTAATCTGTTTAGCATTACTCAAACAGCTCGCATCCAAGAATAATTTTCCTTTCATATACTCTGCTAACTGCACAGAAGCAAGCATAATCAGATTGTATTTCTTTGCTAATTTGTCTAGTTCACGACTATCTCTTACAAGAGATAAGTCTTGTCTTGCAGATGAAAAATCTCCTTCTTGTATCTTAAATGTGTCATATAATACAGTGTCATATCCATATCTCAATACATTTTCACGAATTTTTTTCTTTACAACTCGCATATCAGCATCATTGATAGAAATAAATTTAACTCTACCCTTATAATTCTCTCTCCAAAATTTCTGTACATCTGCCAATTGCTCTCTACTTTCGGTATTAATGTCACCAGATGCCATTTTCTTCTTTGTGAGCTTAAAATATCTATTACGTTTTCCAAGTAACCAAACCATGAATTTAATCTTGAATTTTTTGATATTCTCCTCATTGGAGATAATAAGAATTTTTCGATCATAATGCAGAAGTGCCATAAGAATTGTAATCCACCAAGTAGATTTACCTGCACTTGAGAATCCACCCATCATTGTAAGTGTTCCTTCAAGCAATCCCATAATCTGTCGTGATAAAAACGGAAAACAGTTCATCTCCTCACCATTTTTATCATAGCCAGCAATATCAAATGGTACACCATTTTCTTCGCCATCTTTACAAGACTCTATGAATTCATCATCAAAATCAATTTCTTCCTCTTCAAGTATTTTACTGCTATAACCAGTTCCATAACTAGATATACGAGCTTCATACCAATCTGTTACTTCTTCAGCAGTCATCTTTCTGAACAATTTCAAAGGTATTACCTTTTTATCTCCTACAGTTATTTCCTGCAAAAGATTGAAACCATCCTTATACATATTCAACATAATATTCTCTCTATAAAGAATATCTATATATGTATCAAAATTCTGAGTATTGATAATATCAATTTGGTGTTGAATTGTATCCCAACCACCCTTATCCTCAAATTTCTCAATAACTTCTTCGTTCATATTTGATAAAATAGTTATTTCATCTAAGGAATAAAAACCTTTCTTTCTCAGATTTTTCAACAATGAAAAATAAAAAAGACCATCTGCTGTAATAAAATCTTTTTGTTCAAATGTTGTATCATCAAGCAGAAGCATATCCTTGAAAAAACAACTGATAACATTACCTTCGTACTCAATTCTACCTTTTAATAATTGAGCAGGATACTTTTCTTTCACGCCTGTAATAAACTCACTTATGTCAATCACCTACACTTTCTTCAATTTCAGATAAACTTCTACGTTTATTTCTTCTCTTATAGTTTATAATTGGCATATCTACATTCACCTCTTTAGGCTTTTCAGGTTCTTTCATCTTAAAATCAGCAATATTATTCTTCAGTATTGCAGCGAAGTATCGAATCTTTGCATATTCACTTACAAAATCTTTTTCAAGAACCTTTGTTATATACTCTTTATTCTCTGTTAGATATGCCAAAATATGTTCATAAGAATATACCTCCAATAAAAGATTTATCTCTTTGAACAGTGCAGAATTTAGAACTTTATATCCAAATATCTGATTAATGCACTCATATGTATTGTTTTTTACTTCTCTCTCGTGCAATACTTTTTGATATTCAGCTTCATTGCAATAGTAGGTGTTTTTACCACCTACTACTACCTTGAATGCTTCATTTCTATCTACCCTAGTACCACACAGTCTGCATTTTACCAGCATGTGCTATACCTCACTTAATTCATCATATCGTAGATTCTTTTTAATCCATCCTTATCAACGTCATTGAGCTTACCATACTCAGCAATTACATTCTTGACCGATGCCTTGAGTTCTGCATCCTTACACTCCTTATACATCTTACGAATAACAGTATCTAAATCATCTGGATATGTAGATGTTTCCGTTGTTTTCTCAACTGTCGTTTCAACTGGTGCATCAATATCGTCAATATCATCCTCAATCGGATCTGATTCTACTGGCTTTTCTTTCTTAATTGGGGCTGACTTCTTAGGAGCAACTTTCTTTGATTCAGATGATGTAGCATCAACACGACCATTCTTAAGTGCAGTTTCAATAGTATCAATAAATATCTGTCCCATATTTAACTGATCAAATGGAATATACTCAGGAATTGATAAATCCTTTAATCTACCACCTGCTTCTACAATCTCATTGCCACGGAAATATAATCTACGCTCTGTCTCTTTAACATAACGCTTTGTGTTATCGCCTTCACCTTTCTCTTCGATTTCTCTGTCAATAAGTCCTGTTGCGATAATATCAAAGCAATCTGCGACTGCACTCTCATAATCAGCAATAAGAGACGAACCTAATCTCTGAAAACCTTCCTCATCAAGAGAAGCCTTATCCTTAACTGTCTTTAACTTTGTATGACCAATCATCCAAGGCATAATTCCTGCATTATATAAGTCATTAAGGAACTTCTTTACAAGCTTTGCACATTCTTTCTCTCCATTTGTGTATCCACCATAAGCAGCTTTGATTGACTTAATCTTCTTTCCATTCTCAAGAATAGATAATCTGATTACCTCTGACTCTGCAATTCCAAAAAACTCTTCTGCACTATCGAAACACACCATCTCAACATTATGCTCATTGCCTTTCTCTTTAATAAGCCAATCCTTAACCTCTACTAAATCTTTCCATGTATTAGCATGAGTAGTAAAGATATTATCAATCATATTAGTACCATGCTCCATTCCACATGATACGAGCAATCCTTTTTCTGGATCTCCAAATTTTGCATTAATCATATCTGCCCACAAGCTTGTCTTACCAAACTTACGAACACCCATAATAAATCCTGTAATCTTATTAATCTCTGTTGCTGATCTCTGTAACATAGGTTTCTTCATTAATATAATTCCTCCTTATTATTATTTAATTTTGAGAGAGGGCAAACGCCCTCATCTCTTTTAAAGCTCGTCATCGTCATCTTCAAATAAATCTTCAGTACCATCTGGAAGTTCCTCTTCAAGTGGCTTAATTATCACATCATCTTCTGTATATACCGTGTCCTGTCTGCCTTTAGTGAATCCTTTTGCTGGCTTTAAGAACTGATACTCTCTAATTCTTTCGCCATATACACTTCCACCAAGTTCTGCACGAATATCATCCATAGTAATAAGACCACACTCTAAGTCATCCTTCTGTTCATCAGTAAGCATGTCCTCTGTAATCTCTGTCTTCTGAGCACCATTCAACATATTTACAACAGCTCCATACTCCTTGAATGTGTCATCATCAACCATAAATTTATGCTTAATTGACTCTACTCTCTTCTTGGCTTTTTCATCTGCGCCATCTGAAGGAACTGGAATTGTAATTGTAACTGGTACAGGAATATTACCCTTACGATTATTGTCATACTCCATCATGTAACCATTTACATAATACTTACCCTTCTCCTCGACACTCATATCATCTAAACTCTCAGAGTTAAATAAAATATTGATTGTTGCTGTAGATGACTCTTCTGCATCATCTGCTGCAAGATAAATACGATTAGGTACATAAGACTCATATACTCTCTCATTTTTATATGAATACTGATACTCACCATTTCCACGAATAAAGAATTTCTTATCAGAATACTCTCCACTGTTAATTACCTTTTTGATAAAATCAATAAAATCCCACTCGGAAATAAACTCATGTCTTCTCTTATTACTCTTTTCAAGTTCAGCATTTACATCAGCTTCATTCTCAAGACTAATCTCTTTTAACTCTTTATCAGTAAGACTTGTACCCTCTTTAATCTTCTCAGCAGCCTTCTCAAGTTTATATCTACGACCAGGCTTCTCAAGGTCAATAATAAACTTTTTAAACTCTGCAATCTCCGCTAATTTTGGTGAAGTAAGTCTCTCTTTAAATGGAATCTTAATTGACTCACCTTTAACTTTGTTACCATTCTCGTCTACACTGCCCTTTGTGAAACTATAGATATCACCATGTCCGTCACCAAAAGCACCTGCTGTTACTGTAAGCATATGACGATTATCACCACAAGCTACATTAAACATTAATTGTTTACGCACCCAACCAGACTCATAAGTTTTCTCGGTATCAGGATGAAACTTCTCTGTCTCCTTTGGAATACTTAACTTTCCTGTCATTTCAAAATTCATTAAATGAATCCTCCTTATAATATGTAATAAAATTTTAAATTGTTACCTATATCTAAACGCCCAAATGGACGGAACACAGAAGTTAATTTATATAAACATCTATGTATAATCAGTGATTTTTTGAGTATAAAAACCCAAGGGTATGCTGTTCTTCCACCCATATTTATATTCTCTATCCAGTTTTGATTTTTGGAATTTTTGAACTGATTTGTTCAAGACTGATTAGATATTATCTAAGATATTTCCTGTTACTTCATACATTTCCAAATCATTTAATTCACACCATGATTCAAAGTTATCTCTCTGAACATACCAACCAACATTCATTCCGAGAAATTCATTCTCACCATTTCCATAAGATACTACATTACATAATTCTCCGTTTAGAATGTCGTTTTCAAAGATTAACTTACCATTCTTATCATGGCTGCCTGTACATCTACACAATGTCTTTGGATCTATTTCATACTCTCTAAACACATTTGGCAGTCCCCAATCTGTCATCTCATCACGGATGATATAATGACGTGTCAGAACAGGATTTCTATCATAATCTTCTTTAAAACAATATGTAGTCTCTTGTTTACTCGCATAAAATCCTGTAATCCATGTGTTAGAATTTAGTAATTTTGCTTTGCATAGCTGCGTATCCATTTCTTACCTCTTAACTATATATTCTCTGCCTTACTTGCTTCCCATAAACATTCCAATATATTAGTTTTGTTTTTATCTTGAAATTTATAGTCCATTTCATAATCTGTGAAACTAATTGTTGCTTTTTTCTTACGCTCCATTTTCCCAGTTATAGGATTTCTTTCGTCCCAACATGTAATTTCCATTTCTGCATTATTTAAATCTGAAATATCAATTCCAATGTTTATGCTTTTAGATTCTCCTAAGACAGTACCTTTTGCATCTATATGTATATTCTCTAACTTATCAAGAATAATATCTGATAAGTTTATAAGATTCTCTATCTTTCTCACCTCCTCAAATTTCCCAATGAAACAGTGATTTATTGTTGCTACTTTACTTGATTGTTCTCTTGTTTAGTTTTTTTAAAATTAAAAAATCTATGTTTGTATTTATATTTTTGTTTATATGTTTCAAATTCTTTCTTTTGAGCCTCAATATATGCTATTTTTTGATTACACTCTTCCATTGTTTTTTTAGAATTATCAGTATCAACATGTTTATCTTCTACAAAATATACAATTGAGCCATCACTACTACGCATTCTTTTTTTGACAACAATAGCTTCTTTTATATCATTGAGATAAAATTTGTCACCTTCTTCCAACAAAGGAACATCAATATCGTATTCGCCAATTATTTTATCAGAAACAACTATGCCATCACGACTTGCAATGAACTTATATTTTTCGTCACTGTTAAAAAATCCCCATCCCATAAGATAATACAAATTTTCAATTACACGCTGCCGAAATATGCTTTTGACTGGCTTAATTTTATATTCTTCACTCATTTGTTTATTACCTCCATCTATATATTCTCTGTTCCAGGTTCTTCCAAGACTGCGATACTTAAAGTTCCTGTATCGCAATTTCTCCCCATTCTTGTCTTAAATCCAAGTTTATTTAATTCTTTGTCTAATTCGTATAGATCATTTTCATCTGTACTGTAAATCTTACTACCTTTACAAATCTCGACAGCTCTTACATAATTTTTGTCTCGCCAAGCCGAACTAATATATAACCATTGGTCTGTATCTACTTTAGATATTTTATTTCGTGGAACTACTGTGAATGGTTTAAGAACTTCTTCGATTTCATCTTTATGTTCTATGTAATTATCTACTGGATCTCGTATCATATTAAGACACGCCCTATGACCTCTTTTATATTCCATAATAATATTCTCCAATCTGCACCAAGAAATGTCAGATTCCTTGGATTACTCTTTCTCAATTCCAAACTTGTCTTTAATTGCTTCTAAGATATTATTTGCTGCAATTCCTCTTTTATCAAAAGAGTTAGTATCTTGCTCAGATAACATATACTTAATTTCTGCTCTTAGGTCGTATAAAACTTTTGTATACTTTTCTCTGATTTTATTTTCATCATAAGTTTCTGGTAATTTTCTATTAAGTACGATAGTTAGCCAATCACCATATACTGAGACATTTACATCATTTTTGTTATACCAACCATCATCTTCCTTTGATAATCTTCCAAATTGAACATATAGATTATTATCTGAATCTCTGTTAAGATAAATGTTATATTGTATTCTTACATAATTAAAAATTGTATAAATATTGTCATCACTGAAACCAAAGTCTTCAATTTCACAATCCTTATGGCATTTACAATATGCTTCAGCTTTTGCTTTATCCTTGAATACAGCTTCAATATGATAATCCGAATAATCACCAGCCGTTACAATGTAAACTTCATTCACTTATATATTCTCCTTTCGTTCTCAAGAAATCGAAATTTACTGTGACTTTATCTCAGAAACCCCTCTTTAACAACTTCTGGGTTTGGTGTCTTAGGCAATTCGATTTCACCTAATTGTTTTAATTTTTTATTAAAAGGCTTTGGCAATTTCATCCACGCTATTACCTTGTCGTCAATGGCAAAATATGAATAGTCATCAGGTGCATAATCGCACACCTCATACCAGCCTTGCGGAATCCAATATGAATCATCCTCTTCTATATATTCCCAATCATCAGGAACACCATCACACATATTCCATCCCATATCTTCAACAGTGCAATGATGATATGGAAAGTAAACCGCTTTGATTACCCTTTTATAAAGTTTCCCAAAATACCCCATATGTTGTACTGTTATAAGCATTTCATCTGAGCAATTTCTAACATCACATTTTGGAACGGTATTTTCATTCCATTGCGCCATAACAATCACCTACTTTGTATTCTCTAAAGCCCGAATTGCCAATGCTTCTGCCTGATAAAGATCGAACTCCTTCTCTATATTCCCACCATTATTTAATGTTATAATTCTGTCCATATCCTTTTTTAAAATTTCAATTGCTTCAATATTACTCATTATAATATTCTCCTTTCTCATATTGCATGAAACCGATATTTCTTGTCCATTTTATTACCATATATAGTATTTTAAATTTATCTGACTACTATATATAGTGTATTATTTTTTAACTTTTCTATATATTGTTATTCATCAGCTTTCTTATCCTCACCTTTCTGTAATAACGTGACACCAATTTTTACGATAATATCTGTTCCTGATAAATAACATTCAGATAAATACACAATCGGCATGTTGGCATCATCATAAGATCTGTTGTATAATTCTTCTTTGATAATATTCTCCATAAAATCATACACTGTTTTATATGTACAGTTATTTGTTGGAAGAGTATATCTTTTTCTATTTTTCCATAAATCTATTCTCTCTTTTGTATACGGATTGTATGCTTCATCAGAATCGCCTAACCACGCATATCTACATTCCAAGTGTGCAATTAAATTCTTATCAATTTCTTCCAAGGCATTTTGAATTGCTTCCTGTACAACATATTCAATCAAATTAGCTCTTGAACCTTTATCGAAAATTATATTCCTGCTATCCATTTAATCTCCTTTCAAATTTCAACAAGAAACGAATCTTTACTCTGAATATTTATCCATGTGCTCAAAATATTTATCTTGTATATATCTCTGTAAATCCTCAAAACAACTATCACATAATTCGTTTATATTTTTCATCTTCTTAAAATTTTTCTTTTTAGTTCACACCATTATGTTGCCATAGATATTATGAGAATAATCGCAATACTTACCACAAATATCACACTTATATGCTTTCATCTACTCACCTCACAAATATTTATTCTCTCAATCCATCCAACACTCTCATTAAAACGTGTCTTGTAAGATTTTTAACATCACCACTGTAAAATCCACATTCAATGTCACAAGTCTTTAGAACTTCATCAAGTGTTTTATTCTTCTCTTCACTCAACAACCTCTGAATATCATTTGTCTCATGAACATTTCTGAGATTACTTTCTAAGCAGCGAATAATATCAATCAGCTCATCTTTTGTCATAGATTTTAATGTGCTGTCTGAATATGTTTTTCTTCCATCACCTATTGACATATAATTATTCTCCTTCTTAAAGAATTTCTACAACCACACCAAATATATTGCTTCGTGTAATAGTGCCATTAACATGTCCATGATTATTAGAAATCTGATAGCTTACACCATTTTTTATTGCTGAGATTTTGTGTAAATAATAATTACCTTTAACCTTACAGAGTACAATATCATTCTTTTTTAGCATTGTATCTTCTGTAACAGGTTTACAAATAACTGGCTGCCCTGATGCTAAAATTGGTGTCATTGACTGACCAAAACCAACTACCTTACAAATCTCACCATTCTTTAAATGTTCCACTGTAATAGCATTTTCCTTACCTTCAAAGTCATAGTTCATTTGTTTTCACCTACCTTTATATTCATTTTACGAAAGCTTGAAACTTTCATTTCTTCCTATTTTAATATTCTCTCATTTGCAATCTGAAAATATTTTTTGTCCAACTCAATTCCAATAAATTTACGATTATTATTCACACAAGCTACACCTGTCGTTCCGCTTCCCATACAAAAATCAAGCACAACATCACCCTCATTTGAGAATGTTTTTACAAGATAATCCATTAAAAGCAATGGTTTTTGTGTTTCGTGAATTCTAATATCAATATCTGGGTTATATGTTTTTGACTTAGCTGCCGTAATAGGACATTTATATGCAACCACACTAATAGGATTTCTAGTACCATCATCAGGCTTTCGATTGCGTTTCATATTGCCATATACATTATTTGTTTCTCCATATATACTCATTGTTTTACGCTGCGTGAGAAATTCTTTTTCTTTTACTTCCCATTTCTGAGGGTTATATGTATATTTACCTTGTTTTGCAAACACAATAATATTTTCATGTACCTTTAGATGCTTCTGTTTATATTGCATTCCACTAGCAGATTTATTTTTTTAGCCATATTATTTCTTCTCTAAAATTATTAATATTGGAATTGATAAGCCTAGATGTGAATGGTTGACTAGAAAATAAAACAATAGGTGAATCATCATATGTAATCTGATTAAGTAACTCCCACATTTTATCAAATGGAATAATTTCATCCCACGAACAAGCTGTTGTTCCGTATGGGATATCACATATTACTGAATTAACTTTTATATTTTGATCTATTAGTTCCTGTAATTTTTCAAGGCAATTACCTTGCCATAATTCAATATTTTGCATTTATTTATTCAGAAAGTGACATATCCTTAGTAGCTACCTAACTTTTCCTTTCTGATACTTTGTTCTCTTATTTATTGGGATTCCCATAGCCGAATGGCTTATATATGATTAAAAATTTTCCAAAGAAAGATTGGTTTACTTCGATTCCTCTTTATCATCCATAATTGCACCACAATTAGGACAATACTTTGATTTCAATTTCTGGTTAGCATAATTCAGCTTATATACTTTTTTATTACAAACTGAGCAATATACACCTTCATTTGCGCATTTATCTAATGTGAACCAATAACCATGTTTTCTATCATTTTCTTTAGCATCATCTTTTATATTGTCCATTGGAACTGTCATTGTTCCTGCTATAACATTTGCATTAAGAAACTTTGATAAAACATCTCCAAGTATCAATTCTACGTTATCTACTAATATTTCATTATTTGGCATATATGATCTGTGACATTCTAACCATTCATTTATTGTATAAACTTCTATATTAGCTGATATGCCCATTCTCTCTGCCATATCTAAAAGATTATTTTTATTATTCATTGTAGACGTAATAATTGGTTTTCCCGTTACATATGCTGCTGAAATAAGTATTGCCGTTTTACCAGTCGCACGTCCACGATTTATAATTTTCATATTTTCACCTCCGATGTATTATTCTCTCAAAATCCAAGGATATGTTGCTTTCCCGTGAAGTTACTTCATCATTGCTTCAAGTTTCTGAGACATATATTCTTTAAGCTTGTCTTTCCACTCTTCCTTTAACTCATCAACAGCTTCATTGACAATATTCTCTCCCAGAGTCTCATTTACATCATCTGGATTAATAAGATAATACGAACTGTCTCTCAAATCTTTCTGCACTTGATCACAAATAATGTCAATGATTCTACTCTTCAACTCACCAATACCATCTGCTCCAAGCAATGAATAAAGTGGTGTTTTACTAATCTCTTTCTCAATATAATTAAGTCTATCTTCTCTCATATATTCTCCTTTCTCAAAGCCAATGAAACTGAATTTACTTACAATTTCCAAGTCCAACCTTGTAATAGTCTTTTTTAAATATTTCCATAACAATCTTCTCTACTTAAAATTTCCAAAATATCATCTTTCATATCAATAGTAACTTCTTTTTTGAATCTCCCTATAGTATCATATAGAGATAGATAATATTTATTTCCACGCTGCTCTAAGTCAAGATTCTCATTCTCGAATAATAATACTCGTCTCTGTTTCTGCATTGGTTCATTCTCTACCTTCAAGTTATTTAATGCGTCTTTTGAACCTACAAAGACTGGTGATTTTAATTCTTCAAGAATACAGCTAATATCATCATCTAAATGATTATCGTCATTCGTATGACTATCGACTGCTCTAATAACATCGCTCTCAAGTAATAGTCTGTTCGCCATTTTAATATTCTCCTTTTTCTACACGTATAAGTGATATTTTCTTCCAATCTGGTCGATAATTTCACTGTCCATTGGTCTAAAACCAATTACAGTAAGTGTCCTACCATCCTCTTCAGGTTCTAATTCAGTGTGACAGTTATCCTTTATAAGCCAGAAATCTTTACATTCAACCATTCCTAATTCTTCTGCCATAGTCTTAGCTTTTAGCAACTGATTCTTATTTTTGGCTTGAAGAACACATTTTGTAAATTCGCCCCCAATCCAATTGTG
>ERZ773108.3214-NODE-3214-length-12862-cov-2.739127_pt1 | contig 12862 bp, 8 predicted proteins | sample MGYA00580570_ERZ773108 | MGnify/ENA primary metagenome ERZ773108 (study PRJEB29015, sample SAMEA2737840) | human gut metagenome | biome: human gut; feature: human-associated habitat; material: faeces | place: China | collected 2012 ...
GTGCACCATGACCTGCATCAATAATGACAGTTTTGTTTTCCGTGGGCAAAAACGCACCCTTTGAGCGAAACATTTGATAGCCAGCGCCGGTAAGCCCCGCGCAAAGCGCCAACAGGCAGGCAGCGGCAATTACCTTTTTCTTCTTAAATACCATAATCATAAAAATGCCTCCTAAATCAATCCAATTGTGTTTATTTTTATTTTATTCCCCTATCAAACCTTTTAGCACAGAGGGCAAAAAGAAAAGCCCCTCCGCCAAAGCGGAGAGGCCTGCATTTTTTATTTTACTTTAATTTTGTTGTAAATTTTTTCGTTAATAGTAATGTTCATGCTGTCTTTCAAGCCGTCTAAATATTCGGTGTATTTGTCGGACATGATGGAGTTAGACGCAGTGGATAAAATTTTTGTTAAGTCTTCGCCGTCCTCCGGCAGGGGATAACGCTTAATGATATGCCAGCCGTAGGTGGACTCAATCAGGTTCGGGTTCACTTCGCCGGGTTTTACGGCAAACGTGCCGTCGGTGAACTCCTGAATCATGCTACCCGTGCCGTCCAGCGTTGCGCCGGTTTCGTCAATCACATAGCCGTCAGGGCTGGTTTCCATACCTGGGTCTTCGCCATATTCCTTAATCAGGTTTTCAAAATTGTCGCCCTTCACGGCCTTTGCTAAAACCTCTTCTGCTTTTGCCTTGGCGTCAGCCGCATATTGCTCTGTGTCCACTTCTTCAGCCGGCTCTGCTGCACCGTCTGCCGCAGCTGCTGCGTCCTGCTGAGGGGTATTCGAAATTAAAACGTGTTTTACCACGGCATATTTTTCGTTGGCCGCGTTTTTCACAGTTTCATCGTCCGGCTTAATAGGGGAATTTTCCTGCTGAGAAAGGGACTGATAGTACGCACTAGATAAAAATGTCTTTTCCATAATGTCCGCAATTTGATACTTGTCCGCACCAGTTTTCTTTTCTAATTCTTTCAGCTGTTCCTTTGTCGCAGCGTCATCTGCATTCACAATGGAGCGTGCGTTTGAAGCCTGCTCCTGGGTTAATGTCACACCCGCTTCCTTGGCTTTAACAACTGCGGTTTCAACGCGGATTAGCTCGTCCATTGCCTTTTCTTTTGCCACTTCAGATGCTTTTTTCCCGTCAATATCAGAATTCCAGTAATCGTCCCCGGCGTTTTCTCCGGCTTCTGAAATCATCTGGTCTTTTATCATTTCTAAATAATACTTATACTCTGCCTCCGTTACATCATTACCGCCCACCGTTGCGATTTTGCGCGAAACGGAAAGACCGTTGATGCTTGCTAAGAACACCGCTACCGCGCATATGATTACGATTGCGGCAATCCACTTAATTGTTGCCTTTAATGCGTTCAACAAAAAACACTCCTTTGTTTAATTGTAATAAATGTATTATACACTATTTAACATTACTATGCAAGAGTTTCTTGTATTTCTGTAATAAATTTTTTACAGAAAGAAGCAAATTTTCTTCTTTTTTCCTGTCAATTTTCAACACCATATAGGGCTTTGTGCCGGCTGAAACAAAAAATTTGCTGCCAAATTCCGACACCAGCCCCGCAATGGCTTCCAAGTCCATTTGCGTTTTAAAATAGCACAGAATGCTGTCGTCTTTCACTGTAATTTCGCTCAGTCCGCAGTTCTTTGCCATATATTTCACTTCGGCAACAGCTACGAGCGCGGCCACGCTGACCGGCATGTCGCCGAACCGGTCGCAGATTTCGCCCTCCACGTCCAGTTTATCCCCGTCGCTCTCAATGGAAGCAATTTTTTTATAAATATCTAACCGCTGGGCGTGGTTTTTAATGTAGCTGGGCGGAATGTAGGCCTCCACGTTAATATCCACTGCGGGCTGCCAGTCCTCTTCCTGGGGTATGCCTGAAAGCTCGCTTACGCTCTGGGAAAGCAGCTCGCAGTACATATCGTAGCCCACCGTGTCCATATGGCCGTGCTGCTGGGCGCCTAAAATGTTGCCCGCGCCGCGAATTTCCAAATCGCGCATGGCAATTTTAAAGCCCGAGCCGAACTCGGTAAATTCTTTAATGGCGCGAAGCCGTTTTGTTGCGTTTTCGTTTAGCACACGGTCGGGGCGGTAGAGCAGATAGGCAAAGGCACGCCGGTTGGTGCGGCCTACCCTGCCCTTTAACTGGTAGAGCTGGGAAAGGCCCATCCTGTTTGCGTCTTCAATAATAATAGTGTTCACGTTTTGAATGTCCAGTCCCGTTTCGATGATGGTAGTGCACACCAAGATGTCAATTTCACCCTCCAGCATTTCCATCATAATTTCCTCTAAGGGCTCTTCCTCCATTGCGCCGTGAGCCACAGAAATTTTTGCATCGGGAAACGCCTTTTGCAGTTTTCTTGCCACGGAGTCGATAGAAGAAATGCGGTTGTGAATATAGTAAACCTGGCCTCCCCGGGAAAGCTCCCTGCGAATGGCGTCGTTTGTCACCGCGTCGTTTTGTTCCATTACCACAGTGCGCACGGGGAACCGGTTTTCCGGCGGCTCGGTTAAAACGCTCATGTCGCGGATGTTAATCATAGACATGTGCAACGTTCTGGGGATAGGCGTTGCCGAAAGCGTCAGCACGTCCACATTGTGTTTCATTTCTTTAATGCGCTCTTTGTGCTTCACCCCGAAACGCTGTTCTTCGTCCACCACCAAAAGCCCCAGGCTTTTAAACTCAATGTCCTTTGCCAAAAGCCTGTGGGTGCCGATAACAATATCGATTTCGCCGCTCTTTAGCTGTTTTACAATTTGTGCCTGCTCCTTTTTCGTTTTAAACCGGGAAAGCTCCGCCACCTTTACGGGGAACTTTTTCATGCGGTTTGTAAACGTGTTAAAGTGCTGCATAACCAAAACTGTGGTGGGGGCTAAAATCGCCACCTGTTTCGAGTCCATCACTGCTTTAAAGGCGGCCCGCAGGGCAACCTCCGTTTTTCCGTAGCCCACGTCGCCGCAAAGGAGCCGGTCCATGGGGCGCACGCTTTCCATGTCCTGCTTCACTTCTGCAATTGATCGAAGCTGGTCGTCGGTTTCCACATAGGGGAACTCCTCTTCAAAGGTCTTCTGCCACTCGCTGTCTGGCGAAAAGGCAAAGCCTTTTGCGTTTTGCCGGGCGGAATAAAGCGCCACCAGCTCTTTTGCCAGCTCTTCTGTGGACTCTTTCACCTTTTTCTTCTGCCGGGCAAAGTCTGCGCCGCCCATTTTGTTTAACCGTACAACGCCGTCTTTTCCCACATATTTCTGCAAAAGGTCTAACTGGTCGGTGGGAACATAGAGAAAATCGTCCCCGTTATATTTCACTTTTAAATAGTCGTGCCGCTTGCCTTCCACCTCTAAAGTGTCAAGCCCCATATACTGGCCAATTCCGTGGGTGCGGTGCACCACATAATCGCCGATGTTTAAGTCGTTAAAATCCCGGATTCGGCTGGCAGAATCCATTTTTTTGCGCTTTAGCCTGCGCTTTGGGCTGCGCCCGAAGATTTCTTCTTCGCCAAAAAAGGCAACCTTTGCTTCTTCATAATAAAAGCCTTTTTTTAGGCCGCCGGGCATCAGATTGATTTTGCCTGCCACCGCCTGCCCGTGTTCTGCGTTTACTGCCGAAAATCCCGCAGCGGCAAGGTCGCCCTCTAAGGCCGCCTGTCTGTCCTTGTCCACAGAAAATACCACGGTATAGGTTTTGAGCCACTCGTTCAATTCCTCATAGAATTTGTCCCGCTCTGTCGGCGCTTTGCCGATTTCTCCGGCATTTATATGCACCTCTGCTTTGGGATGATAGTCCTGCGTTGAACGTGGAAGCTCCAAAAGCCCAACAAAGGGATGCTTTAACAGTTCATGAAGCACATCGTAGTAATTATGAATATATTTTTCCTGAAACTGAAAGTGTTTGTCCTTTTCTGCCAAGGCTTTCACCGTTTCTTCAATGTCCCAGTTTAAGCCCTCAACCCGCTCTGAAATGGCCTGGGGCTCGTTAAAAAACACAAAAGCGTCGTCTTCGAAATATTCCAAAACACAGGTGTCGGCATTCTTGGAGCGGAACGATTCGTCCGCCGGGCCGATTTTTGCATGTTCAATATTTTCCACAGAAACCTGGGTAAACACGTCGAAGGTGCGGATAGAGTCCACCTCGTCGCCGAACAGCTCAATTCGGAACGGATTTTCGGCAGACGGGGGAAACACGTCTATAATGCCGCCGCGGACGGAAAACTGTCCCTTGCCCTCCACCATGTCTTCTCTGGTGTAGCCCATGTTGGTAAGTTTTTTTGAAATTTCTGTGACTAAAAGTTCGTCCCCAACAGCAACTACGAGGGCGCTTTCGCGGTATGCGGCAATGTCCACCGTAAACTGCAGCGCCGCGTCGATGGACATAACTGTGACCGAATTTTTTGCGCCGCCTGCCAGCTTTTCAATAATTTCCAGCCGCTTGTTTTGCAGCTCGTGGCTTTTTGCGTCGGCTTTAAAAAACTCCAGCTCTTTCGACGGATAAAAATATGCCCCATCGGGAAAGTAGAACAAAAAATCCTCGGCTATTTTTTTCGCAGTGTAGTCGCTGTCGGTTATAAAAATGCCCTGGCGGCCAAATTCTTTGCACAGCATTGCTGCAAAGTGCGCTTTTGCAGGGGCATTTAATCCCACCACGTTCACCGCCTCTTTGCCTGAAAGCCTGCCAATATCCGAAAAGCCGCAAAGCTTCTTTGCGGCGTCTAAAAAAACATTCATTTAAAATACCTTCCCGTTATAGTTGTTCATTGCGCTTTCCGCACCGCTTCTAATAATTTCGGGCACGACCTCCTCCACCACACAATCCACCAGTTTTGACAGATGGGAAACCTCTTCTTTTGAAAACCGGCCCAAAACCCAGTCTGGCAAGTCATAATTTTCCGGCGGCGCGCCCACGCCGATTTTAATTCTGGTGAATTCGTCGGACGCAAGCTGGTAGATGATAGACTTAATTCCATTGTGGCCGCCGTCGCTGCCCTTTTTGCGAATTCTGAGCCTGCCACAGGGAAGGCTCACGTCGTCGTGAATGACAATCACATTTTCCGCCGGAACCTTGTAGTAGGAACAAATTTCCCTTAAAGCTTCCCCTGAAAGGTTTACAAAGGTCTGGGGTTTTACCAAAAGCACTTTTTCGCCCGCGATATTCCCCTCGCCGATGAGGGATTTGTGCTTGATCTTATTTATTTTTATGCCATATTTGGCTGACATATAATCCATTGCGATAAATCCAATGTTGTGTCTTGTCCCGTCATATTTCTTTCCCGGATTTCCAATGCCTAAAATAACAAACATAGTGCGTTTCCTTTCATTCCTTTATATAAGTCACCGCCACCCCGTCGCCGATTGGCAGAACGGTGGTTTCAAACCGTTCGTTTGCGCACAGGTAGCTTAAAAACTCCCTGAGCCTGCGGGTGATGGTGATGTGTTTTTTCGTTGCCAGTTTGTCCGACGCGGTCATGCCCATATACAGCACGTCGTCTGTAATAATCACGCCGCCGGGATTCATTTTGGCAAGGCACAGGTTAAAGTGGGTTTGATATTGCCCCTTTGCCGCGTCTAAAAACACAAGGTCGAATGCTGCGTTTAAATTTTCCAATACCTCGCCTGCGTCGCCGAAAATGCAGCGGATGTTCTCCTCCGCACCCCGCTTTTTGATATTCTCCTTTGCCATGGCAAGCACGGCTTCATCCCGCTCAATGGTGGTGATATGCGCCTGGGGCAGACAGGACAGCATCATAAGCGCACTGTAGCCAATGGCAGTTCCCACCTCTAAAATCCGGCTGGGACGGGCGGCAAACAAAAACGTTTTTAAAAACTGTTCCACCTGGGGTTTTACAATATAGATGTGGTTTTTTTCTGCAAAGTTCCGCAGCTCCTCAAAAAAAGGCTCGTTTTGTTTCAGGCTGCGGTTTAAATAATCTTCAATATAGTCATAAACAATTTGGCTCATGCGTTTTCTCCCTCCAAAAGCTGCCAGCGAAGACTAGAAAACCGTTTTGCCTCATAGTCGTTGTCCACCATTTTTTTTAAGGCCGCCTTTTGGCCCACCAAAACCACCATTTCCCTGGCGCGGGTTACGGCGGTGTATAAAAGATTTCGGGAAAAAAGCTTTTCTGTGCCGAAAAAAACAGGAATGACCACGGTTTTAAACTCGCTCCCCTGGCTTTTATGTACGGTGACGGCATAGGCCAGTTCAATTTCGTCCAGCAATGCATTTTCATATACCACTTTTTTCCCATCGTCAAACAAAATGGTAACAGATGCGGTTTTCACCTCAACAATTCTGCCCATGTCGCCGTTGTAAACACCGGAGCCCTCGTCACCGCCTGTGCGTTTCCACAGCAGGTCATAGTTGTTTTTAATCTGCATCACCTTATCGCCCTCACGCAGAATTCTGTTTTGAAACGCCCGCTCGTTTTTTCCCGGTTCCCCGGGGTTTAATAGGGCTTGCAGGGCGGCGTTTAAGGCATAAACACCGGTTTGCGTTTTTTTCATGGGGCTGATGACCTGAATGTCTGCCATGGGGTCTAATCCATAGGCGTTGGGCAGGCGGCGGCACACCAAATCAGTTAACAGCTGGGCTGTTTTATAAGTGTCCTCCGCTTCCACAAAAAAGAAGTCCTTATCCTTTTTGTTTAAAATTGGATATTCCCCCAGATTTATTTTGTGAGCGTTTACCACAATCATGCTTTCTTCCGCCTGGCGGAACACAGTGTCCAGGCTTATAGTGGGAACTATGCCGGAGGATATGACGTCCGACAGCACGTTCCCCGCGCCCACCGAAGGAAGCTGGTCGCTGTCCCCCACCAAAATGACCCGTCCGCCGGGCTTAATGGCGGAAAGCAGGGAACTCATTAAAATTGCGTCCACCATGCTGACCTCGTCGATGATAACAACGTCCTCCTCTAATGGTTCTGTACTTTCGCGGACATATTCCCGCAGCTCGTCGTCATCGGTAAAGCCCACCTCCAGCAGGCGATGAATGGTTTTTGCCTCGCGGCCAGATAGCTCTGTCATGCGTTTTGCGGCTCTCCCCGTTGGGGCGGCTAAGGCAATTTTCTTTTTCGATTTTTCAAACAGTTTTATAATAAAGTTAATGGTTGTGGTTTTTCCCGTGCCCGGCCCGCCGGTGATAACCGTAACGCCGCTGTTTAAGGCGCACAATGCGGCCTCGCGCTGTTTTTCGGCCAGGGAAATTCCCGTTTCTTTTTCTAACTTTTCAATTTCTGCTTCGGCATCTTTCACATGTTCTTTTTCACTGCCGTTTAACAGCTCTTTCATGCACATTGCCGAAACAAACTCGGCGTGGTAAAGCGCAGGCAGAAACACACAGTCTTCATCATCTATTTTTTTGCACACCAGCTCGTGGTCTGAAAACAGACGAATCAGTGCGTTTTCGGCCTCCAGCCCGTCTATCCCAAGCATGCGCACCGCCAGCGTAATGAGTGCCCCCCGCTTCAAATAGGTATGTCCCTCGCTGGCGGCGTAAAAGGTTAAAATATATTTTATGCCTGATTGAATCCGAAACACGCTGTTCCGCGCACCGCCAGCCTTTGACGCCACCATGTCGGCGGTTTTAAAGCTGATGCCGCGAATGCGCTCGCAGAGGATGTATGGGTTTTCCTTTATCATTTCCACCGCATTTTTGCCCAATAGGTCGTAAACCTTTACGGCATAGCTTGCCGAAATTCCATATTTTTGCAGGAACAGAATGAGCTGTTCCTTGTCATAAATGGCCATGTAGTTTTCAGAAATTTTCATGGCCTTTTCTACGGTAATCCCCTTAATTTCAGCCAGGCGCTCCGGCGTGTCCACAATAATGCGCAGGGCGTCTTCTCCAAACCGGTCCACAATTTTTTCCGCCGTGGCGCGGCCAATGCCCTTCACCACGCCGGACGACAGGTAGGTTAAAATGGTATCTTTAGACTCTGGTTCTACGCGCTGGAACAGCGACACCTTCAGCTGCTGGCCGTAGCTGGGGTGGTTAACCCACGTTCCGCTGACGATTAACATTTCGCCGCGCTTTAAAAAGGGCAGCGTGCCCACGCAGGTGATTAGACCCTCTTCTCCAGCGTCTAAATCGAAAATTGCGTAGCCGTTGTCCTCATTTTGGTAAATTATTTCGTCCACCGTGCCCTGATAGGCGTCTTTATCGTTCATAGGCTGTGTTCTCCAATATACTGTTTCACCGACTCATACAGCCCGGGAGAAACCGCGTCGAACCACTGATAGTCTCCCCGGCGGAACCACGTCAGCTGGCGCTTGGCGTAGTTTCTGCTGTTTTGTTTGATTTTTTCAATACATGCCTCTCTTGTGACCGCGCCGTTTAAAAACTGCACGGCCTCCTTGTAGCCAATTCCCTGCATGGATTGGCAGTTCGCCGGAATGCCCCGTTTTAGCAGGGACTGAACTTCTTCAAACAAGCCTTGCTCCACCATGCCGTCTACCCTGCGGTTGATGCGGTCATACAAAATGTCCCGCTGGCAGGTAAGGGCTAAGAGCACAAAGTGAAACGGCGATTTGTTTAATTTCGACTGTGCGTTTTGCTGGGTCAGCGTCTTTCCCGTGGCAAAAAACACCTCCAGCGCGCGGAGCACCCGTTTTGTGTTGTTCGGGTGGATAGAGGCGGCGGCCTCCGGGTCAATTTCTGTGAGTCGTTCGTGCATGGCTTCTTTTCCAAATGTTTCAAGCTCCTGTGTGAGCTTCTTCCGCACAGACTTGTCCGTTTTCTCTTGAATGAAAGAAACATTGTCCACCAAAGATGAGATATAAAGCCCTGTTCCGCCGGTTACAACGGGCACCTTTCCTCTCGACTGAATTTCCGATATAACCTCTTTTGCCCGGGCACAAAAGTTTGCAACACTAAAGCTATCGTCCGGCTCTAAAATGTCCATCATGTGGTGGGGCACGCCCTGCATTTCTTCTTTTGTGGGTTTGGCGCTGCCGATGTTTAAACCCTTATAAATCTGCACGCTGTCTGCCGAAACCACCTCGCCGCCCAGCTCTTTTGAAAGCGCAACCGACAAGGCGGTTTTTCCCGTGGCGGTTGGCCCGGCAATTACGATTACTTTGTTCATCTATACAATCCTTTTAAACTGTTTTTCAATAAATTCTTTTGTAAACTCCACTGTAATGGGCCTGCCGTGCGGGCAGGTGTTAATGCCCGTTAAGCTGAAAACGCCGTCTAACAGCTTTGTCATTTCTGCGTGGTTTAAAACCGCATTTGCTTTCACCGCGCCCCGGCAGGCAATGCGGTAAAGCATTTTTGCCGCCAGATCGTCGTCCACGTATTTTCTGCTGCCGGAAAGCATTTCAATCACCTCAAGCATGGTGGCTTTTACGTCGCACTCCCCTGCCTCTGCCGGCGTGCCGCGGACAATGATTTGCTTCTGCCCAAACTCGTCGGCCAAAAAGCCCAAATCGCAGATGGCCTCCTGGTTTTCTACAAACGCAGCAAACTCTGTTGCTGTCAGAGTCAGCACCTCAGGACACAGCAGGAGCTGGGACGAAATTTCCCTCCCCCGGTATTGCTGAAGGAGCTTTTCATACCGCAGCCGCTCGTGGGCGGCGTGCTGGTCTACCATGAGCATTTTCCCGTCCTTTTCCACTATGATGTAGGTTGCAAAAACCTGTCCGCATATTTTATACACAGGCGCGCCGCTTTCCGGCACCACTGGCGTTTGCTCCGCCGTTGGCAAGCTCTGTTCTGTGGAGGCTGCAGCTTCGGGCGCAGGTTTAATGATTGGCTTTTGTGCAGGAAGTTTAAAAGCTTCCTGTCTATTTTCCAATGCAGGCGGCTCGTTTGAAGAGCAAGGCGGCATAACTTTCGTCGTGTGTGTAGGCGTAAAGCCGCCTGTTTCCTTTAAAGTCGCAGTCGGCTCCTTGGGTAGGTTCGTTTTCACCTGCGGAGCAGTTTGCTCCTGCATACTACGTTCTTCTGCCTGGGACTGCGGCCGCACAAACTGTGGTTTAATGTTTTTGTGCTCCTGAACCTGCGGCACAAAATTCGACTGATAAAGGGCGTTCTTCACTGCCCAGTAAACGCAGTGGTAAATGTGCTTTTCCTCTGCAAACTTGGCCTCTAATTTTGTGGGATGAATGTTAATGTCCACATTCTCCGGCGGCAGGGTGATGTTTAACACACAGGCCGGAAATTTTCCCACCATCAGCTCATTTTTATACGCTTCCTCTGTCGCCCGGGAAAGAAGTGCCGATTTTATGTACCGTCCGTTGACAAAAAAGTTTTCCATGCCGCGGTTACTCCTAGCGGCGGCAGATTTTCCGCACATGCCCGAAACACTAACGCCCCGTTCTTCAAAATGTGCCTCAACCATGGCATTTTTAATGTCCTTTCCGTAAACAGCATAAATGGCCGAGGACAGTAAATTGTCGCCCGGCGTAAACATTATTTCTTTTCCGTTGTTAATAAACTTCACTGAAATTTCAGGGTGGGACAGGGCCAAGCGCGACACAATGTCTTCAATATATCCTGCCTCCGTAAAGTCCTTTTTCAAAAACTTCATGCGGGCAGGCACCGCCTGAAACAAGTTCCGCACCACCACGGTGGTTCCGTCGGGACAGCCGGCCTCGGCCACGTCTAAAATCTCGCCGTTATAGGCCACCATGTGGGTGCCGCTGTCCTCCTCCCGCACCTTTGTGTAAATTTCCAGCCGGGACACCGCGGCAATGGACGACAGTGCCTCCCCTCGAAATCCCAAAGTTAAAATTTTTGTCAGGTCGTCCTCCGTGGCAATTTTGCTTGTGGCGTGGCGGATCACTGAGAGGGAAACGTCCTCCTTCGTCATGCCGCTTCCGTTGTCGGTCACACGCATATACGAAATTCCGCCGCCTTTAATCTCAACGCAAACACTGCTTGCTCCTGCATCCACCGCGTTTTCCAAAAGCTCTTTAATTACAGAAGCAGGCCGCTCAACAACTTCGCCTGCCGCGATTTTGTCCGAAACGTTTTTTTCTAAAACTTTTACTTTTCCCATGGAATTCCCCCAATTCTTCCGTTAGCCCCAAAGCATAAATACGTCTTTAAATGCAATGAAAATTGAAAATGCAATTAACAAAACAAATCCCGCAAAGTGCACAATTGCCTCTTTTTCCACCGGCACCGGCTTTCTTCTCACCATTTCAATTAAAACAAACAAAATTCTTCCGCCGTCTAACGCCGGAATGGGGAACAGATTGAACACCCCCAAATTTATGGTGAGCAAAATGGTTAAGGCGAGCAGACTTTGAAAGCCCTCCCAACCGGTGGTGCGGGTTTCTTCCACCACATTTCCGATTTCCGACACAATGCCCACGGGCCCTGAAATCTGCGAGATCGGAATGTCGCCTTTTATCATGCTGATAAACGAGTCTATAATAACGCCGCTGTAAAATCCGGTTTTATACCAGGAGTTCCGAAGTGTTTGAAACAGCCCGTTCTGCTCTGTTTTTAATAAAATGCCGTAGCTTGATTTTCCATTGGAAGTTTCGGGTACAATAGAAACCGTTCTTTTTTCGCCGCCGTTTTTCACTTCCAGCTGAAGCTCTTTGTTTTCTCTGGAATTGTTGGACATTGCCCAGGATAAATCTTCAATAATGTGCACCCGTTTGCCGTTTGCCCGCAGAATTACGTCGTTATCCTGTAAGCCCGCCGCTTCCGCCGCGCCGCCCTCTGTTACACTGTTAACCTTGGGAACAACCGTTTCCGCAGTGCCAATCGTTAAAGAAAAAATTAAAATAAAGCCCAGCAAAATATTCATAAACGCCCCGGCCACCAAAATGATGAGCCGGATATATGGCTTTTTATTGTTTAAAGCCCGCTCGTCAGTCGTGTTTTCGTCCTCACCCTCCATGGCGCAAAATCCGCCGATGGGAATGAGCCGCACGGAATAGAGCGTTTCTCCCTTTTGTTTTCCAAACAGCTTTGGCCCCATGCCAATCGCAAATTCGTTCACTTTAACACCGGAGAGCTTTGCCGCAATGAAGTGTCCCAGCTCGTGAATGAAAACCAAAACTGCAAAAATTAAAATCGCTGCCAATGTTGTAAAAATGATGTTCATTTGGTCTGCCTTTCTGCCATTTGTTTTTTTCCGAAAAAATCTAATGTAGTGTATGCAGTTTCGCGCATACATATTCTCTGGCCCACTTGTCCGCCTCAAAAATTTGGGAAAGGGACGGCCGTTTCATGGTTTTATGGGCGCACATTGCCCCCTCCACTAAATCTGCAATATCCAAAAATCTGATTTTGCCGTTTAAAAACAACGCCACCGCCGCTTCGTTTGCGCCATTTAACACCGCGGGCATGGTGCCTCCCGTCTTGCCTGCTGAAATGGCCAGCGGCAGGCAACGAAACGTTTCGAAATCAGGCTTGTCAAAGGTCAGCGGCGTTTTGGTTAAGTCCGGCTCATTACCGTGCATAGAAAGCCGCTCAGGATAGGTAATCGCATACTGTATGGGAAGCTTCATATCCGGCGCGCCCAGCTGCGCAATCACTGCGTTGTCTGCAAACTCCACCATGGAATGAACAATGCTCTGCCGGTGCACGAAAACGTCGATTTTTTCAAACGGAACGCCAAATAGGTGTTTTGCCTCAATCACCTCAAGCCCCTTGTTCATCAGCGTGGCGCTGTCCACTGTTATTTTTGCACCCATGCTCCAGTTGGGGTGGCGCAGGGCTTCTTTTGCGGTGATTTGGGTCAGCTCGTCCTTCGTCTTTCCGAAAAACGGGCCGCCGGAGGCGGTAAGCAAAATTCGTTTTACTTCGCTGTCAAAATTATCCCGGTTTACCCGGGCGGCAAGACATTGGAAAACAGCGCTGTGTTCTGAATCTACCGGAATGATTTCGGC
>ERZ773108.3217-NODE-3217-length-12847-cov-3.550657_pt1 | contig 12847 bp, 15 predicted proteins | sample MGYA00580570_ERZ773108 | MGnify/ENA primary metagenome ERZ773108 (study PRJEB29015, sample SAMEA2737840) | human gut metagenome | biome: human gut; feature: human-associated habitat; material: faeces | place: China | collected 2012 ...
GGCGGGCGAAGGGCGGGGCGATCTCGGCCAGGTACACGGCCGTCATGACGCCCAGAGGCACGGCCAGCAGCGAGGAGAGCATGGTGACGGCCACGGAACCCACCAGCAACGGGAAAATGCCGAACAGGCCGGGATCTTCCGTGGGGTACCAGAGGTCGCCCAGCAAAAAGTCCAGCGGGCTCACATGCCGGAACAGGGGCAGGCCTTCGGTGAACAGGAAGATGACGATACCTGCCAGTGCCAGCAGGGACGAGGCCGCGATGGCGGTGAGGCAGATGCGGATGGCCCGCTCGTGGGAAGAGCTGAACATGGTTTTCTCCGAAGGTTTCCTTGCGGGACGCGCCCGCTGGAGGAAGCGGGAAAAAAGCGGAAAAACGGGGGAAAGGGGGACGTACGCCGGTATGATCCCTCAGACCGGCACGGGCCCTTTCCCCTTGCGGGGGACCGGGCAGAGGCCCCCGGAAGGAGAGGGGGAGCATCTGCCCGGCGCTGCGGGCTTAATGCTGCAGGGGAACGTAACCCACGGCCAGGACGTCCTTCTGGCCCTTGTCGGCGGCCAGCAGGTAATCCACCAGCTTCTTCACGCCGCCCTTGGGATCCCCGTTGGTGAAGATGTAGAGTTCGCGGGCGATGGGCCATTCGCCGTCCAGAGCGGTCTTGGCGCTGGCGGCCACCTTGCTCACGGTCAGGCTCTTGACGCTCTTGTCAAGATAGCCCAGGCCGATGTAGCCGATGGCGTTCTTGTTCTTGGCCACGGCCTGCACCACGGTGCCGTTGGAGGCCTGCATCAGGGCGGCGGGGGTCCACACTGGCAAAGCCGATAAAGCGGTCCGGCGCGAAATCGACCAGTTGTTTGATCTGGTCGTTGGAAACGATCCAGCCGCCGTGGGTAGTGGTCAGATCCAGCGGGAGCAGCACCAGACGGTCGATGCCGAAGGAATCCATCTGGGTGAAGGTAACTTCCTCAGAATTTCCGCCGCCGCTGTTTCCGCCGGAGGGTTTGCCTGTCATAGCGATGGGCAGTTTGGATTCATCGTATTTTCTCTGGAATACCTTATCGCGGAATTTCCGCTCCTCCGGATCCTGGGAAATCAGGCTGTACCCGGTGGGATGAACATGTACGTCAATAACCATATGTATAATCTCCTTTTATAATTCCATATTGTATATGATTTATTCGCCCATAACAGTGATGTAAACCTTGCGGCGCTGAATGCCGTCGAATTCACCGAAGTAAACATCCTGCGCATTGCCGCAGACCACGTGTCCGTCCACAATGGGGAACACGGCGTGGTTGCCGCAGATCATGGATTTCAGATGGCCCGGCGCGTTGCAGCCGATGGCGCCGTAGGAGGGCAAAAAGTGGTTGTGATTGTACGAGTCGAAGGTGGGGACCAGCTCCTCGAGTTTTCTTTCGATATCCACCTCCAGGCAGGCCAGACTCTCGTTGACCAGAATACCGGTGGTAGTGTGGGCGGTGATAGCGTAAACGACGCCGTTTTGAACGCCGGATTCCTCAACCGCTTTGAGGATGTCTTTGGTAATGCGGATCAGCTCAAATTCTTTTTTGCTGATCAGTTCAATGGTAGTGGTTTTGACCATGACTATTTAACCTCCATTCCCAGCCATTTGAGTGCGTTGCCGCCCATGAGTTTGGCACGGGTGTCCGGCCGCATCTCGATTTTTTCCAGACCCTGCATCATGCGCTGGCTGCGATGGCGGGGATTGTTGGAGCCGAACATCACCTTATCCGCAAAGTTGTGCTCGAACCAGGTGGGACCCCAGGTGCGGTTAAAGATCTGATCCATAAACACAGCAGGAGAGTCCATGGGGATGGCGGAGGTGTCGGTGTAAACGTTGGGGTATTTTAAGCACAGCATGGCCGTTTCCACCGCCCAGGGCCAGCCGAAGTGGGCCAGGCAGATGCGCAGCTCCGGATACTTCACCGCAACCCCTTCAAAGTTAACCGGACGAGAATATTTGATCAGACAATCCGGTTCCCATGACATGCCGGCATGGAACATGATGGGCTTATTATACTCCAGGCATTTTTGATAGATGGGATCCATCATGGGATCGTCCGGATAAAAAGCCTGCTTGGAAGGATGAAGCTTCAACCCGGCCAGCTTCTGATTTTTAAACGCGTGATCCAGCACCTCCAACGCGTCGGGGCGATAGGGGTCCACGCTGGCAAAGCCGATGAACCGGTTTGGCGCTGCGGCGACAATCTGTTCTATTTCGTCATTGGAAACCACCCAGCCGCCATATCGGGTGGTAAGATCCATGGGAAGAAGCACAAAGCGGTCGATCCCCTCGTGATCCATGCGGGTGAACAAAACGTCAAAGTTTTTGTTTCCGCCGCCATTGCCGCCGGAAGGTTTGCCTGTCATGGCAATGGGGGCGGACAGGGCATCCTGCGGACGCCGCTGAAACACCCGGTCACGGAAAGCGCGGGATGCGGGATCCTGTGCGACCTGTGGATATCCGTTAGGATGAACGTGTACATCAATTACCATTTGTATAATCGCTCCTTTCCAATACAAATCATGGCGAGCTTTGCGGAAAGTTCCGCTTACCGATTAGTACGGATCAAACATAGCGACGATCTTGGCGGACAGATCTGCGCCTTCTTTTTGGCATTCGGGGATGGATTTTCCTGTCATAATTCCATGCATAAAGCCTGCCAGGAAGGAGTCGCCCGCCCCAACAGTGTTGACGACCTTTTCCGCTGGGGTAATGCCCGCGCTGTAAAATTCTTTTCCGTCCCAAACCAGAGAGCCGTCTTCGCCGAAGGTGGCAACGACCAGAGTGGGGCCGAGGCTCTGATATTTTTTCATCAGCTCTTTGACATGCTCATCCCGCTGCGGGTAAGACATGAAAGCGTAGTCGATATTTCGAAGCAGGGTTTCGGTTTCAGTGTGTCTTTCATAAGAAGTCGACAGGTCAAAGATGATTTTGCATCCGGCCTCCTGCAACTCGGCCAGATACGGATACAGCACCTTGGAAAATTCAGTATGGACATAGTCGTAGCCTTTTAAAAATTCAACGTCATCTCTGGTAAGCTCAAAATCGTCCATGACGCCGGGGATATTTTTGACGTGAACCCGGTCGTTGTTTTCGGTCATCTCCATAATCATAAAGGAGGTCTCCCCGGGCAGCACATGCAGATGGGAAGAATCTACCCCATATTTTTTGAGTACCTCAAACATTTCCTCTCCGTATTTGTCTGGGCCGACCGCGCTGACTACGGCACACTCCACACCCATTTTGGCCAGATTGACCAGTGCGTCAAAGCCGTTGCCCGCAGGATAATGGCGGTTGTCCAGGTTGGCGTAGTTGTCAACACAGGTAAAACCGGCAGTTGCAATTTTCATCGTTTTCCCTCCTGTTTTCGTTATGCCTAATTTTTGGAAGATCAGGGCTAACTTCATCTTATTATAGAGGAAAAGGGCTGTCAATTATGGAGAAATGACAAAGAATTTCTATTTTTTTGTGGGCTTTGTAATAGACTTTTTTCTTTTATTGCAGGATCTTGCTATGGGTTTGGAACCTTTTGAGGGATTGGTTCTGGAAGCACGGAGAAAAAGAAAAAATTTTTTTGGCAATCTGGTAGGCGTAAAAAGCAAAAACCAGCGCTGCATGTAAGCGCGCCGGTTGAAAGATTTATTGAATGAAAATAGACAAAGCTCCCAGTATAGAAAAAGAGAGCGGATCAAAGCGCTCTCTTTTGAAGAAAAATCTATGAGTGTGGAAAAATTTTCCTTGGGACGGGCAATCCTGTTACTGCTGCCGCGAGAAAGCTTTTTCCAGCCGCCGCTTGCTGCGGGGATGACACTTCGCTGCAAGAAAATAATGCGTTGTATCACCCCGGTTACTGGGCGGTATAAGTTTCCACCGTCACCGACAGGATGGAGACCTCTTCCAAAGGCCGATCGTTCTCGTCGGTGGCAACTGCTGCGATAGCATCTACCACCTCCATTCCCTCTATTACCTGGCCGAAAACCGTATGCTGGCCATCCAGCCAAGGGGTACCGCCTTCTGCTTCATACTTGGCGATGGCCTGCTTGTCAACGCCATTGTTTTTCATGGATTCTTTCTGCCCCTCCCGCAGCTGAGACGTTTGGACGATAAAAAACTGGCTGCCGTTGGTATCAGAGCCGGAATTGGCCATGGACAACGCGCCGCGGAAATGGAAAAGCCGGTCGGAAAACTCATCCTGAAAATAGCCGCGGTTGCCGGCTACATCGGTATAAATGCTCTTGCCGCCGGTACCGGTGCCGGTGGGATCCCCGCCCTGAATCATAAAATCGGACATGACCCGGTGAAAAGAAACGCCGTCATAATATCCTTCTTTGGCGAGTGTGAGAAAATTTTCCACCGCCATGGGCGCCTGTTCAGGGAAAAACCGCAGTTTGATGGTCCCCAGAGAGGTTTCCATCACGGCGATATCCTCCCCCTTTTGAGGGGGTAATTCTTGCAGTAAGGGCTCGGACGCGGTCTGCTCGCAGCCAGTCAGCGACAAGAGAAAAAGCAATGCGGTGAAGAGAAAACAGAAAGTTTTTTTCATAAGAGGTCCTCCTTAAGATGATAACAGCTGGGAATCCTGTGTAATACAGCCGTCCTGAATGCGGATAATACGCGGTGCGGCGCGGGCTACATCCGGATCGTGGGTGATTAAGATCAGTGTGCGGCCCTGCCGCCACAGGCTGGTGAGGATATCCATAATTTGTTGCCCGGACGCCGTATCCAGGTTGCCGGTGGGCTCATCTGCCAGCAGAATGGGCGGCGAGCCGGCAATTGCCCGGGCGATTGCAACCCGCTGCTGCTGGCCGCCGGAAAGCTGGCCTGGCCGGTGTAAAATCCGCTGGGCCAGACCTACCTGTTCCAGTGCCTGCGCCGCAAGGGCCCGGCGGCGGGAGCGGGGCACACCCCGATACAGAAGCGGGAGTTCCACATTTTCCAGTGCACTCAGGCTTGGAATCAGGTAAAAGCTTTGAAAGACAAAGCCGATCTGTTCATTGCGGATATGGGAAAGCTGCCGGTCGCTGAGTCCGGCCACAGGCTTTCCGTCCAGCAGATATTCTCCCTGCGTGGGAAAGTCCAGGCAGCCCAGCAAATTCATCAGCGTGGATTTCCCGGACCCGGAATGGCCGATGATCGCAGCAAATTCTCCGCGGTGAATGGAAAGACTCAACCGTTTTAAAGCGCCGACCTGGGCATCGCCTACACCATAGATTTTGGAAACATTGGTCATCTGAATGAAAGGTTCCATTACAATCCCGTCCTTTGACAAACTCCTTAACAGTATGTCCCGAAAGGACGCGGATTTTCAGGCGGATAACAAAAAAGACGAAATCGGAATGATTTCGTCTTTTGGTGACCCGTACGAGAATCGAACTCGTGTTACAGCCGTGAAAGGGCCGTGTCTTAACCGCTTGACCAACGGGCCGATTTATCTTCAATCCCAAACAGGATAGAATACACATGGTAGCGGTAGGTGGATTCGAACCGCCGACACTGCGGGTATGAACCGCATGCTCTAGCCAACTGAGCTATACCGCCACATTTTTTGCGCCCAATATCAGGCGAAGACTATTATATCCAATATGACGGGGTTTGTCAACAGTTTTTGCGATTTTTTTCTGTGGCAAAAGGGAAAATCGAAAACATCAGTATGCCAACAGGTGGCCGTGCCGATCGCAGTGAGAGTTTTGGAAAAGAGCACATCCTCAATAGGATGTGCCGGATCCCTCAGTTTATGCGCGGTCAAATGCCGCCTGTGCCGCAAAGCATCGCTGCCCGGACCGGTATCCAGCCAGGTACCAACTGTCCGGGCCGATTTGGCACCCAGTGATTTGCAGCGTATCACCCAACCGGGCTTCATGCTCATACAGCAAAACGGCGCTGCGGAGAAAATGGCTGCGCTGCCAATCCCCCGGCAGAAAATCACAGAGAATATCGCCATACACGGCATTATTCACATGGCGGTTGCCGTCCAAATCCGAGTAACGGATTGGCCGCTGTCCCAGCGGGAAAGCATCTTCCGGTGCGCGGATGTGGCGGCGGGCAATTTCTCCGTCAAAATCGACTTGATCAAACGGATAGTCCCAACCAAAAGCAGAGGGACGCAGTACCTGATGAGTGTCATAGTCGGCCAAAATCCAGGCGGCCTTGCCCAAAACCATAGGATGGCCTTCTACTGCCAGCTGTGTCTCCCGTAGGAAAAAGGCGCCTTTGGAAGGATGGGGACGGGTATAGGCCGTCACCTTTTGTTCCAGCGCAGGACTGCCGGAAAACACCACCTCCACTTTGGACAGCAAAAAAACCTGGCGGTTTTCCATCAGTTTTTCATAAGGGTAGCCCAATGCGTCCAGATGGCGGCTGGCTGCATCTTGCATATGGCGCAGTACGGCGGAGAGTTTCATCCGCCGGTGCAGATCTGCTTCGGAGGCAGAAAGGGTAAAGGTGTCTTCGAAAAATGCCATAGGATTTCCTCCTGCTAAAGCAGCTCCTGATCGCCGCACAGGCGGGCGGCCAGAGCGGACAGGTCATCTTTGTCAAAAAATTCCACTGCAAGTTTTTTGTTTTTGCCTTTGGCGGTAATAGTGACCTGGCGGCCCAGCACTTGGGTCAGTGCCAATTCCAATTCCGTGTAATAATGGTTCTTTTCCGGCTGGACACGTTTTTGGGGCTGGTTTTGAGCGGACTGGGCCATTTTTTCTGTTTCCCGCACATTCAAGTGCTTTTTAAGAGCAGTCTGTGCCGCTTCGAGAATAGCGGCCTCATCCTCCAGTGCCAACAGTGCCCGACCGTGGCCGGCAGACAATTTGCCTTCTTGAATCCATTCGGCTACCGGTTGCGGCAATGCCAACAGCCGCAGGCTGTTGGCAATGGCTGGACGGGATTTTCCGATGACCTTGGCAACTTCCTCCTGGGTCATCTGGTATTCGTCCATCAGCGACCGGTAACCCAGGGCCTCCTCCATCGGATTCAGGTCCTGCCGCTGCAGATTTTCGATCAGCGCCAGTTCCATGGTTTCGTGGTCGCTTAATTCCCGGATGACCACCGGCACTTCGCTCAATCCGGCCATGCGGGAGGCGCGCCAGCGCCGTTCGCCGGCCACCAGCTGATATCCGCCGGAGGGAAGAGGTCGTACCAAAAGCGGCTGGATTACGCCGTGCTCCCGAATAGAATCGGCCAGATCAGCCAAAGCTGCTTCGTCAAATTCTTTTCTGGGCTGACTGCGGTTAGGTTCGATTTCAGAAATGCGCAGCGTGACTGGTCCATTATCGGTGGTATTGTCGATAAACAGCGCGTCCAGGCCTTTGCCCAGGCCGCCTTTTCTGACTGCCATAAGTATTTTCCGCCTTTCTGCGGGTTAACCGCGGTTTTTGGATAAAAATTCTTCCGCGAGCTGGCCATAGGCGACAGAGCCTTTGGAGGTTCGGTCAAAATAAAGAGCAGGCTGTCCGTAACTTGGCGCTTCGGACAAACGGACATTTCGGGGAATGGTGGTTTTGTAGACTTTCTGCGGAAAAAATTTTCTCACTTCCGCCACTACCTGCATGGTCAGATTCAACCGTCCGTCATACATGGTCAGCAACACCCCTTCCAAATCCAGGGTGGGGTTGTAAAGCCTTTTTACTTGTCGAATAGTGGCTACCAGCTGGCTTAATCCTTCCAGAGCATAGTACTCGCACTGGATGGGAACCATCAGCGTATCACTGGCGGCTAGGGCGTTGAGGGTAATCAAACCCAGAGAGGGGGGACAGTCAATGAAGATAAAATCATAGCGGTTTTTCACCGGAGCCAGCGCTTTTTTTAATCGCATGGCCCGATCCTCCATCTCCACGATCTCAATTTCCGCACCGGCCAAAGCGATATTGGACGGCAATACATCCACGTTCTGAAAAGAAGTGGAAAGAATAATATCCTCTGCTTCGGCAGTGCCGATCAGCAGATCGTAGGAAGAACGCATCAGACTGCGCTTGTTGATGCCGAATCCGCTGGTAGCATTGCCCTGTGGGTCGATGTCCGCCAGAAGGACTTTTTTCCCCTTTGCACCGATCCAGGCGGCGAGATTTACAGTGGTAGTCGTTTTTCCGACGCCGCCCTTTTGATTGGCGATAGAAATAATTTTGCCCATAAGAGCCCTCCTGTATGCTTGCCGGAAAAACCGGCGTTCCATTCGAGAAATATTATAGCACTGAAGAGTTATCCTTTCAACCAAAAAGGGAATGTTTCACGTGAAACATTCCCTTTTTCAGTAGTTATTTTACAGTGCGGGCCAGAAACAAACAGGGATTGCCCTCGTCCCAAAAAGTGGGAAATACCTCCAAGGGGAGAAACCCTTCTTTACGGTAAAAAGCGCGGGTGCCGTCATAAGGCGGATAGTCGGCAGATTCATCCAGGGTTTTTACTGTTAAAAAAACAAAGTTTTCTTTGGCGCACCAATCCAGAATGGCCTGCATCAGCTGATGCCCGAGGCCTTGGTGATGATAAGGCTCCAATACGCCGATGTTATAAATATCGGCCGTATAAGGATTGTGAATCTTTACAGCGGCAAAAGCCACTGGTTGACCCTGATCCAGTACAGCAAAAAAGGGTAGCTCCGGTGTGTTTTGGCCTTATAGTCAATATCCTCCGGTGGAGAAAACCACAGAGGAAGCTGGTGCATAACAGAAAGCGTGATGGACTCTTTTAATTCGGGATCGGTGATGAAGGAAACATTCATGCAATCTGCCTTCTTTTCTGTATAAGATATTGTCAGTATATCAAAAAGAAAAAGACCCCACAACCCCATTTCGGCTGACCGGCCGTGAACGGGGGAAAGCGGGGCTTTTTCTCGGTTTGGGAAAGCTTTGTGATGGCGGGGCAGGGAAAGCCCCGATGAATCTATCAAAAGCGGCGAGTCGCCGCGATTGACCATATCAGGCAGGTTTGGCGGTTGGCCGCTGTCCGGGCTCTTTTGGAATGCGGATGGTCAGTTCAATGAATTCGCCCTGATCCTTCCGGGCGGACTGGACGGCGAGACCCGCCTCGGTCATGGTTTTAACCGCTTTGTCAATGGTGTTCATAAACAGTCGAATATCTTTGCAGATAAACAGCCGGGTAGGTTTTTTCATTTTTTGCCGTGCCAGTAGAGTATTGATGTACTGTTCCGCCTGGGAAACTGTCATGCTTTTCTTACAGATTGTCTTGGCTGCCGCCAGCTGCGCAGCTTCGTCCGGCAGCTTCAGCAGAGCGCGGCCGTGCCGTTCCGTAAGCCCATTTTGGCGTATCAGCTCCTGGACGGGAGCTGATAGCCGCAGAAGGCGCAATTTATTGGCCAGGGTGGATTGGGCCAGCCCCAGTTTAGCAGCCGCTTCTTCTTGAGTCACACCCCAATAGCCAATGAGGCGGCTGATCCCCTCTGCTTGATCGAAAATGTCCAGATCCTGCCGCTGTAAGTTTTCAATCAGCGCTAGTACCGCTGATTCCTGCATGGTGCAGTTTTTGACAATGGCGGGAACGTGAGTATATCCCAGCAGCATACAAGCCCGGCAGCGCCGCTCACCGGCTACCAACTGATATTTGCCCGGCCCTGCTTCCCGCACGGTTACTGGCTGCAAAAGTCCGTTGGCGGCAATGCTTTGCGCCAACTGCTGCAGCGCCTCATCCTCGAAGCGGGTGCGAGGCTGTGCCGGATTGACCATAATCTGACTTAAGGGGAGTGACCGTACTCGGTCTTTCCCGAGATTTGCAAAAGCCATACCGTTCCCTCCTTGTTTTGGCTTGTCCTGTGCTCTATGACCACCATAACACAATTATGCACAGGATTCCACTGAAAAAAATCGCAAAAAAAGCCGGTATTCCCAGAATACCGGCAGGATTCGACATTATGCCAACGGGGATTTTGCCATTTTTGCAGCGTTTCGGGGATATTTTGTCGAAGTTTGCGATATTTTTTCGATGCAGATCAGAGTACGGCTGCTGCCATCGGGCAGAGAGTAAGAGATACGATTACTCAGCTGGCCGCCCAGCAGATGGATGGCCTTTTCAGCGCCGGCGGTCTCCGCGACCGCGTCGCCGCCCTTGAGAGAATAAAACATACCGCCGGGGCGCACATAAGGCAGACAGTATTCAGAAAGTTCCCGCAGGTTCGCTACCGCCCGCGCCGTGGCCAGATCAAACTGCTCCCGCAGCGCCGGCTGTCTGCCGCCGTCCTCTGCGCGGCTGTGGATGGTTTTTGCCGTAAGAGCGCATTCGGACAGCACAACCTCCAAAAAGGACAGCCGCTTTTTCAGAGAGTCCAGCAGGGTAATCTGTAAATCCGGCCGCCAAATCAAAAGCGGAATCGCCGGGAACCCGGCGCCGGTGCCCACATCGATAAGCGAGGCGTTCTGTGCAAGCGGGATAAGGGTGAAGGGAAGAATGCTGTCTAAAAAATGTTTGATCAAAATGCCTTGCGGATCGGTAATGGTGGTGAGATTCATTTTCTGGTTCCATTCCACCAGCAATTCGGCGTAGCGGTCCAGCTGTCCCAGCTGCTCGTCGGAAAGATCTATTTTATATTGGGCGAATATGTCTTTGGCTCGGGTCAGATCAATCATCTGCGGTTCCTCCTTTTTGCCGGCGTTCCAGCCAGATGAAGAGCACCGAAATATCCGCTGGAGAAACGCCGGATATCCGCGATGCCTGTCCCACGCTGCGGGGACGGATTTTTCCCAGTTTTTCCGCTGCTTCCAACCGAAGGCCGGTAATAGAAGCATAATCGGTATCTTCCGGCAGCAGTCGGGCCTCCAGTCGGCGCATCTGCTCCACTTCCAGCTGCTGCTTTTTGATATATCCTTCGTATTTCAGCAAAATCTCCGCCTCCTCCGCTACGGCGGCGGGCAGTGTCGGCCGCTGCGGGTCAAAGGGGGCCAGATCTTGATAAGAAACCTGCGGCCGCCGAATCAGTTCTCCCAGCTTAAAGCCGGTGGAAATAGGAGATGTTTCACGTGAAACAAGCAGGTCGTTGAGAGCGGGGGAAGGGGCGACGGTGGTGGATTCCAGCCGTGCGACTTCTTCTTTGATCAGCTGCTGCTTGTGCAGGAATTTTTGATATCGCTCTTTGGAAATTAAGCCGATTTCATATCCCAGTGGTGTCAGTCGGGCATCGGCGTTATCCTGCCGAAGCAGCAGGCGATATTCGGAGCGGGAGGTCATCATACGGTAGGGGTCGGAGCAGCCTTTGGTCACCAGATCGTCGATCAGAGTGCCGATGTACGAATTGGAGCGGTCAAAAATAATTGGTTCCTGCCCCTGGCAGGCGCGGGCAGCGTTGATTCCTGCCGCCAACCCTTGAGCAGCCGCTTCCTCATAGCCGGAAGTGCCGTTAAACTGTCCGGCACCGTACAGCCCCGCCACTGTTTTGAATTCCAGCGATGGCTTTAGCGCCAGCGGGTCCACCGAATCGTATTCAATGGCGTAAGCGTTGCGCATGACTTTGACCTGTTCAAATCCCTTGATCGTACGGTAAAATGCCAGCTGTACGTCCTCAGGCAGGGAAGAACTCATGCCTTGCAAATAAATTTCCTCCGTATCCAGCCCCATCGGCTCCACGAAAATCTGATGGCGAGGCTTATCCGCAAAGCGAACCACTTTATCCTCGATACTGGGGCAATACCGGGGACCGATCCCCTCGATTTTGCCGCCGTACAGCGGGGAGCGGTGAATGTTTTGCCGGATGACCTGATGGGTCGCCTCGTTGGTATAGGCAATGTGGCAGATAGCTTGATTATGCAGTTCCTGTTCCGTTTCAAAGGAGAACGGAGTGATGGGCTCGTCGCCCTCCTGCGGCTCCAGCTGAGAAAAATCAATGCTGGCACGATGGACCCGCGCAGGGGTGCCAGTTTTAAAGCGCCGCAGCGGAATACCCAGCGCCTGCAATGATTCGCTCAAGCGGGTCGCCGCATGCAGTCCGTCCGGGCCGCTTTCGTAGGAAACATCTCCTACAAAAATCCGGCCGCGCAGAAAGGTTCCAGTGCATAAAATCGCCGTTTTGATTCGATGAACCGCACCTAAATGGGTAACCACCGATTCTACACGGCCATCTTTTGCACGGATCTCGACAATCTCGGCTTGTTTCAGATCAAGGTTCTCCTGCCGTTCAATCACCTGCTTCATATAAATATGATAGCGCTGCCGGTCTGCCTGCACCCGCAGGGAGTGGACTGCCGGTCCCTTGCCGCGGTTGAGCATACGGCTCTGAATAAAGGTAGCGTCCGCCGCCTTGCCCATCTGGCCGCCCAGCGCGTCGATTTCCCGTACCAAATGGCCCTTGGCAGTGCCGCCAATGGACGGATTGCAGGGCATGTTAGCCAAGCCATCCAGCGAGATGGTGAACAACACAGTGGATACGCCCAGCCGGGCAGCGGCCAATGCCGCCTCCACTCCTGCGTGTCCAGCGCCGATCACAGCCAAATCATAACTTTGGGCCTCATAGGTTTCCAAATCAAATCCCTCCTGTCAGAGATTACAGCTTTCTTTATTTTCCCACGCAGAACTGGGCAAATACCGCGTCCACGACCGCGTCGGAGGCTTTTTGCCCGGTGAGTTCCAAAAGTGGGCCAATGGCTTCGTCCAAGCAGACGGTCACCGCGTCCAGCGTAATGCCCGCTTGTACTGCCTGTACCGCTTCCCTCAGAGCTGCCGCTGCTTTTTTCAGGCAGCCGCGCTGGCGTTCATTGGCCAAAAGGGGTGCCGCCGGGTCCACATCGGACAGATGCAGCAATTCGGTAATAGCCTGCGTCAGCGCCTCGGCTCCTTCGCCTGTACGGGCGGAAATTTCCACTTTTTGGCTGACAAGGCCTGATAAGGCCTT
>ERZ773108.3220-NODE-3220-length-12837-cov-6.320372_pt1 | contig 12837 bp, 11 predicted proteins | sample MGYA00580570_ERZ773108 | MGnify/ENA primary metagenome ERZ773108 (study PRJEB29015, sample SAMEA2737840) | human gut metagenome | biome: human gut; feature: human-associated habitat; material: faeces | place: China | collected 2012 ...
GCGCAGCGCGCTGTAGATCTCCGCCGGGAGACGCTGCTGCATAACGGCATCCGAAAATACCATCGAGCCGAATTCTTCTGTCATACCGCTCATAAGCCCTGCCCCTTTTATATATAGTAGATATCCGGGTGAAGACCCCCTCGGTCACGGCCGCGCCGTGCAATCTCCCCTATCAGGAGAGGCGGATTTTGCCGAAGGCAAAAGACGGAGGGGTTGTCTTTATCACTTTAACTTGCTCACTCTACCCTGTGCCGATGATTTTGTCAATATTGCCCGCGATTTTTTATTGACAAAGACGGCTCCGTTCCGTATAATTCGTGTGCGTAAAGGTGAGCAATGGCGTTCGCCGACGCGGTTTACCTGACCGCGTCGGCGACGCTTTTTTCGTTTGGTCAGCGCCGCGTAACATCGTCTTCGGCGCCCGGCGGCGCTTTTGCGCCGCCCGCTCTTGCCGAATCATGCGTTGCTGACGGATATCCTTTATATTTAAAAAATTTTTGCTGCGGAGGCTATTTATGACCGGAGAGACTGTATTGATTCTGGATTTCGGCGGGCAGTACAAGGAGCTGATCGCGCGCCGCGTGCGCGAGCACGGCGTCTATTCCGAGATCCGTTCGTGCAAAATGCCCGTGGAGGAGATTCGCGCGATGGCGCCGAAGGGCATCATCTTCACCGGCGGACCGGACAGCGTATACCGCGACGATTCCCCCACCTGCGACAAGGCCGTGCTGGAGCTCGGCATCCCGGTGCTCGGCATCTGCTACGGCATGCAGCTCATCTGCCATCTCTGCGGCGGAACGGTCGAGGCGGGCACGAAGCGCGAGTACGGCGTATTCCCCATTACTCTCGACACCTCTCTCCCGCTCTTTTCCGGCTGCACCGTGCCGACGGACGTGCTTATGAGCCACACCGATCTCGTCACGGCGCTGCCCAAGGGCTTCCGCGTTGCCGGTCACACCGATCTCACGCCCGTAGCGGCGTATGTGAACGAAGATCGCCGGCTCTACGGCGTACAGTTCCATCCGGAAGTGACCAACACCGTGCAGGGCAATCTCATTCTCAAAAACTTCCTCTTTGATATCTGCGGCTGCGCCGGGGATTACTCGATGGAGAGCTTTCTTGAAACGAAGATCCGCGAGATCCGCGAGCAGGTCGGCAGTGAAAAGGTACTGCTCGGTCTCTCCGGCGGCGTGGATTCCTCGGTGTGCGCGGCGCTGCTCGCGCGCGCGGTGCCCGGCCAGCTCACGTGCATTTATGTCGATCACGGTCTCATGCGCCAGGGCGAAACGGAGGAGATCCGCTCCGTATTCGAGAATAAGGCGCTCGACTTCCGCTGCGTGGACGCCGCCGACTGCTTTCTTGCAAAGCTCGAGGGCGTGACCGATCCCGAGCAGAAGCGCAAGATCATCGGGCGCGAGTTTGCTCTCGTTTTTGAGGACGAGGCGAAAAAGCTCGGCAAGGTCGGCTTCCTCGCGCAGGGGACAATCTACCCGGACGTCGTCGAGTCCGGCACGGGCTCGGCGGTCATCAAGAGCCACCACAACGTCGGCGGGCTTCCGAAGGATCTCGGCTTTTCCGGCGTCGTGGAGCCGCTGCGCTATCTCTTCAAGGACGAGGTGCGAAAGCTCGGCCTTCTCCTCGGTCTGCCCGAAAGTCTCGTGAATCGCCAGCCGTTCCCCGGCCCCGGTCTCAGCGTGCGCGTGCTCGGCGAGATCACGCGCGAAAAGCTCGCCATTCTCCGCCCGGCGGACGCCATCGTCCGCGAGGAGATCGGCAAGTGCGGCTGCCGCGCCGATCAGTATTTTGCGGTGCTCACCGGCGTGAAGAGCGTCGGCGTCATGGGCGACGGGCGCACGTATGACTATACTGTCGCGGTGCGCTGCGTGGAGACAAGCGACTTTATGACCTGCGTGTTCGCGCCCCTGCCGTGGGATGTGCTGCGGCGCATCTCCTCGCGCATTACGAACGAAGTGCGCGGCATTAACCGCGTTGTCTACGACATCACCTCCAAGCCGCCCGCGACCATCGAATGGGAGTGACCGTTTCGCCGTGAACGCATGGAAGCGGCTGGACGAGCGCCTTTCCGCAGGGAAAGGACGCACGCTCTGGCAGTTTGTGAAATTCAATCTTGTAAGTCTCACGGTGACGATCTTGCAGCTTCTGCTCGCCAATCTCCTGCCGCTCGCGTTCGACCGTGTTGTCTCGCCGCTGCCGCCGCTGCTGCGCGGCATATTCCGTGCCGACGCGCTTTTCCCGGACGGCTCGAAGTATGTGGTGAACGGCGTCGTCACATGGGGATATGTGCTGCCGTTCCTGCTGGCAAACGGTCTTGCAAACATCTACGGCTATTTTATCAACATGAAAACAACGTTTCGCGGCAAGGGTACCCGCGCGGGGTTCGCGGTGTATCTTGCGATCCTCTTCGCGCTCATTCTCTTTGCCACTTGGATGCAGGGCGAGATCGTCGCCGCGATGGCGTCAAGCCGCATCGCTCCCCTCTCGCGCACGCTCGCCTCGTTCGGCGCAGGCGTCGTGCAGACGGCGGTGCTCTTCCCGCTCGAAAAACTTGTACTGTTCCGGCAGAGGCCGGACGACGGAAAGGAAACAACATGAACGAAAAGCTCTTTGATTATATCGCCGTATGTCCCACGGCGTTCCACACCTGCGCCCACAGCGCGGACATGCTGCGCGAGTCCGGATATACCGAGCTTTGCGAGGCGCAGCGCTGGGAGATCGTCCCCGGCGGCAAGTATTTTGTCACGCGAAATGGCTCTTCTCTCATCGCGTTTCGCGTCCCCGCCGGGGAGATCGCGGGCTTTATGATGACCGCCGCGCACGGCGACAGCCCGGCATTCAAGATCAAGGAGAACGCGGAGCTTCCGGACGGGAATTATCTCCGTCTCTCCGTGGAGAAATACGGCGGGATGCTCTGCGCCCCGTGGCTCGACCGGCCGCTTTCCGTGGCGGGCCGTGTTCTCGTATCCGAGGGCGACAAGTTTTCGGTGAAGCTCGTGGATCTCAAGGACCCCTGCGCCATCATCCCGAACGTCGCCATCCACATGAACCGCAACGTCAACGACGGCATGAGCTATAATGCCGCCGTCGATATGCTGCCCGTATGGATGAGCAGCGAAAAGGGCAGCTTCCGCGCCGCCGTCGCCAAGGCCGCCGGTGTTGCGGAGGACGCCATTGTCACCGGCGATCTTTTCCTTTACGATCCCCAGAAGGGCGTCACGCTCGGCGAATACATCTCCGCGCCGCGGCTGGACGATCTCCAGTGCGCTTTCTCCTCGCTGACGGCGTTTCTCGCCGCCGGGGAGAGCCGCTCCATTCCCGTCTGCTGCATCTTCGATAACGAAGAGGTCGGCAGCGAGACGAAGCAGGGCGCGGCATCCACTTTCCTTTATGACACGCTCACGCGGCTGTGCGCCGCGCTCGGCATGGACGGCAGCGAATACCGCCGTCTCGTGGCGGGCAGCTTTCTCGTCTCCTGTGACAACGCGCACGCCGTCCACCCCAACCACGGCGAATTTGCCGACCGCAACCACACCGCGCGCATGAACGGCGGCGTTGTCATCAAATACAACGCCAACCAGCGCTACACCTCCGACGCCGTTTCCGCCGGCATCTTCCGCCGCATCTGCGAGAGCGCCGGCGTGCCGGTGCAGTATTACGCCAACCGCGCCGACATGCCGGGCGGCTCGACGCTCGGCAACATCTCCAATACGCAGGTTTCGCTCAACGCCGTGGACATCGGTCTCGCGCAGCTGGCGATGCACTCGCCCTTCGAGACCGCGGGCGCGGCGGACACCGCCTCGCTCGTCAAAGCTCTCACCGCCTTTTTTGAACATTCCCTCGTTGCCGAACGCGACGGGGTCTACCGCTTTCTCTGAGGCTCAGCCGCCTCCCGGGGAAGGGAGGCTCACCTCCCCTCCCCAAATTTTTTTGTGTATATTCATCCTTTGGGAGTGTGAAAGATATGACAAAGTACATTTTCGTCACCGGCGGCGTGGTTTCCGGTCTCGGCAAGGGCATCACCGCCGCCTCGCTCGGACGTCTTTTGAAGGCGCGCGGGTTCAAGGTCGCGGCGCAGAAGCTCGACCCCTACATCAACGTCGATCCCGGCACGATGAGCCCTTACCAGCATGGCGAGGTCTATGTCACCGAGGACGGCGCGGAGACCGATCTCGATCTCGGCCACTACGAACGCTTCATTGACGAGGACCTCAACAAGTTCTCGAATCTCACCACGGGCAAGGTGTATTCCCGTGTGCTCGAAAAGGAGCGCCGCGGCGAGTATCTCGGCAGCACCGTGCAGGTCATCCCGCACGTCACCAACGAGATCAAGGAATTCATCTATCAGGTCGGCAAAAAGTCCGGCGCGGACATCGTCATCACCGAGATCGGCGGTACGACCGGCGATATCGAGAGCCAGCCGTTTCTCGAGGCCATCCGGCAGGTCGGGCTTGAGGTCGGGCGTGAGAATACGCTCTATATCCACGTGACGCTCGTGCCGTATCTCAAGGCCTCGGGCGAGCACAAGTCCAAGCCGACGCAGCACTCCGTCAAGGAGCTGCAGGGCATGGGCATTTCTCCGGACATCATCGTGCTGCGCTGCGACGAGCCGATCGAGGACGAGAACATCTTCCGCAAGATCGCAAACTTCTGCAATGTGGAGAGCGACTGCGTCATCGAGAACATGACGATCCCGGTGCTGTATGAAGCGCCGCTCATGCTTGAAAAGGCGCACATGGGCGACACCGTCTGCCGCAAGCTCGGTCTCGGCCAGCCGAAGGCGGATCTTGCCGAGTGGGAGGAAATGGTCAGCCGCATCCACGGCCGCACGAAGCGCGTGCCCATCGCGCTCGTCGGCAAATATACGCAGCTGCATGACGCCTATCTCTCCGTGATCGAGGCGCTGCGCCATGCGGGCTACACCGTGGGGACGCACGTTGCCATCCGCTGGGTAGACTCCGAAACACTCACCGAAGAGAATCTGGAAGAAAAGCTCGGCGGCGTGTGCGGCATTCTCGTGCCGGGCGGCTTCGGCGACCGCGGCATCGAGGGCATGATCCTCGCCGCGCAGTACGCGCGCGAGAACGGCGTGCCCTATCTCGGCATCTGCCTCGGTATGCAGATCGCCGTCATCGAGTTTGCGCGCCACGCCGTCGGCTGGGCCGACGCGCACAGCGCGGAGTTCTCCTCCCTCACCGCGCACCCGGTCATTGCGCTCCTGCCCGACCAGATCGGCGTGACCGCCAAGGGCGGCACGATGCGTCTCGGCAAATACCCCTGCGTGCTCGGCGAGGGCACGAAGGCGTATGCCGCCTACGGCACACGCGAGATCTCCGAGCGCCACCGTCACCGCTACGAGTTCAATAACCTCTTCCGCGAGGAGCTTGAGCGCGCGGGCATGACCTTCTCCGGCACCTCGCCGGACGGCTCACTCGTTGAGATCGCCGAGCTGAGCGAGCAGGATTGGTACGTCGGCTGCCAGTTCCACCCCGAATTCAAGAGCCGTCCCGACCATCCGCACCCGCTCTTCACCGGCTTTGTCGCTGCAGCGCTGCGCAAGGCGGGCAAATAATAGCGAAGGGGCGGAGCCGTATGGCTCCGCCCTCTGCATGAAAAAAGAGAACCGCCGCGCGGTTCTCTTTTGCTGTATTCAGCGGTTTTTCAGACGCTTGTCGCACTTGGCGGCGAGCTTCGTGCCGACGCTCTGGAAGAGCTGCACGAGCAGAATGAGCAGGATGACCGCCACGTACATCACGAGATATTTGTAGCGGTAGAAGCCGTAGTCGATGGCGATCTTGCCGAGGCCGCCGCCGCCGATGATGCCGCTCATGGCCGAGTAGCCGAGGATGGTCGTGAGCGCGATGGTGAAGTTCTGCAGCAGAGAGGGGATGCTTTCGGGGATCATCACCTTGCAGATGATCTGCATGGGCGTCGCGCCCATGCTCTGCGCGGCCTCGATGATGTTGGGGTCCAGCTCACGCAGGCTGCTCTCGACGAGACGCGCGACGAACGGAAAGGCCGCGATGACGAGCGGAACGATGGTCGCCCTGGTGCCGACGGTCGTGCCGATGATGAGGCGCGAGAGCGGAAAGACCATGATCATCAGGATCAGGAACGGAATAGAGCGCAGCAGGTTGATAAGAACGTTCAGCACGCTCATCAGCCAGCGGGGAAGCGGCAGCACGCCGTCCCTTTCACCCGCCACGAGCAGCACGCCCAGCGGCAGACCGATCACGATGGCGAAGGCCGTGGAGAGAAGCGTAACATAGAAGGTTTCCCAGATGGCGGAGAGAAACTGCGTTTGCAGCGCTGCGGTCAGCTCCTCGATGGACTCGGGAGAGAAAAGATTACTGTACACCGACGCTCGCCTCCTCGACCTGAAGATTTTCGATCCCGCTCAGAAATTCCCACGCACGGTCAAACTGCGCCGCGGGGACGCCGAGCAGCATACTGCCGTAGATCTCCTCCGAGAGCTTCTGCGTGCTGGCGGAAATGACGTTGGCCGCGATGTTCTCCTCCGTCGCGAGGCGGGCCACCAGCGGGATCGAGGTAGTCTTTGCGCTGCGGAAGATGAGGCGGATGCGGCGCTCCTGTGTGGGATCGGATACCGTGACGTCCGCGCCGCCGGGGAAAACAAGATGGCGCGCGGCGGCGGACTTGGGTGCGGAGAAGACGGTGGAAACGAGACCGTCCTCCACCACCTCGCCGTCGTCCAAAATGGCGACATGGTTGCACACGCTCTTCACCACGCTCATCTGGTGCGTGATGATGACGACCGTGATGCCGAGCTTTTTGTTGATGTCGCCGATGAGCTCAAGGATCTGGCGCGTCGTCTTGGGGTCGAGCGCGCTGGTCGCTTCGTCGCACAGCAGGACCTTGGGGTTCGTCGCCAGCGCGCGGGCAATGGCGACGCGCTGCTGCTGACCGCCGGAGAGCTGCGCGGGATAGGCCTTCGCCTTGTCGGGCAGGCCGACCGTCTCCAGAAGCTCCTGCGCGCGAGAAGCCGCCTCACGGCGGCTGACCCCGGCAAGCTCCATCGGGAAGCAGACATTATCCAGGCAGTTCCGCTGCATGAGCAGATTGAAGCGCTGGAAGATCATGGTAATGTCGCGCCGCGCAGCACGGAGCTGCGCGGGCGACATGGTATCCAAACGTTTTCCGTTGACGATGACCTCGCCGGAGGTGGGGCGCTCGAGCATATTGATGCAGCGCACCAGCGTGCTCTTGCCGGCGCCGCTCATGCCGATGATGCCGTAAACGTCACCGTCCGGAATGGTCAGGGAGATATCCTTGAGGGCTTCCACCCGCCCACCGGCGGTCTCAAAGACTTTGCTGACGTGCTTGAGTTCGATCAAGGAATTCTCCTCCTTTCTTTTATCTTACTTCAGGGCATCCAGCGTGGTCTGCTTGCCGCCGTAGAGACCCATGGGCTCGACGTGAATGGCAGCGACGGAGACGATGTGGGTGCCGTTTTCCTTGTTGAAATCATCAAGATAGGGGGTGTGCTGGAAGTAGTTGGCGTCCACGGTGCCGTCCTCCACGACGGTGTTGGGCACAACGTAGTCGTTGTAGGTCTGAATGTCGAGGGTGATGTCCTTTTCGGCAAGGATCTCCTTGGCGACCTCGAGGATCTCGGCGTGGGGCGTGGGGGAGGCAGCGACGGAGATGGTCTGACCCGCGAGCGCAGCATAGTCAACACTGGCGTCGTAACCGTCGCCCGGATTCTCGACGGTGCTCACGACCGCACCGTCATACTTCTCGGCGATGTAATCGGCGACCTGCTGACTCTCGAGCGCGGCGACCAGAGCCTTGACCTTGTCGCTGGACTCGTTGCCTTCCTTGACGGCGAGGATATTGGCGTAAGCGGAGACGGAGCCTTCAATGGCCAGAGAATCCTTGACAGGATTCAGACCGGCGTTGATGGCGTAGTTGGAGTTGATGACGGCGTAGTCCACATCCTTGAGGATGTTGGGGATTTGCGCGGCTTCGGTCTCAACGATCTCAACGTTGTGGGGATTCTCGGCGATGTCGTTCTTGGTGGCGGTGATGCCGGCGCCGTCCTTGAGCTTGATGATGCCGTTGGCTTCGAGCAGCAGCAGGGCGCGGGCTTCGTTGGTGGTGTCGTTGGGGACTGCGATCTGAATGGCGGCGTCGGCCTTTTTGCCGCAGCCGGAGAGAATACCGAGGGCGAGAACTGCCGCGAGGGCAAGAGAAATGAGCTTTTTCATGATTTTATTCTTCCTTTTCTTGATTTTAATATTATTTGAATGATTTTTGATGCGACGATCCGCGGTCACATTCGACCGCTCATGCGGGAACACGAACCATGCGGACACATTCGCTCTTTCAACAGCTTGAGCATCGTGTTTGACCTCCTTTGCTTGGGACGCTGTTAGTTATACACGATGCTTCGCCATTTGTCCAATACGCTATAAGGATAATGGGTTATAGGCACAAACTATAACATAGTGCGTTTCATATACTCCGATGGCATAATATCGAGACATATATTGACGATATGAACAAAACAGGAGGGTATCAGTTAGATAAACCGCCCTGTGCCGCGTGAAGAAATTCCTGTATTTTCTCGATATACAGCTTGCCGACGCTGCTGAGGATCTGGTTTTTCTTCACGATATAGCCGACCTTCATCACGCCGTTGATGGGGCTGTCGTCCGAAAGGGGAATGACGCGGTAGTCCCCGCCGTTGAGCTCCTCGCACACGATGCCCGAGCAGAGCGTGTAGCCGTAGAGCCCGACCATCAGGTTGACCATCGTGGCGCGGTCGTTGACCTTGACGGTCTGAGAGTAGTCGTTCATGGACGACAGCTCCTCGGAGAAGTAGAAAGAGTCGTTGCCGCCCTGCTCAAAGGAGAGGAAGGGGTAATCGCTCAGCTCCTCGCCGTGGATCTCCGTGCGGTCGGCGAGCGGGTGGTTTTTCCACAGAAAGACATAGGACTTGCAGTCCATCAGCTCGTGGAACTCAATGTCGTTCGCGCGGAGGATCTTCGTGATGACGTTGCGGTTGAAGTCGCTGAGGTAGAGGATGCCGATCTCGCTGCGCAGGCTTGCGACGTCGTCGATGACCTCGCGCGTCTTGCTCTCGCGGATGGCGAAATCGTATTTGGCGGTGTCGAAGCTCTTGGCCATCTCCACGAAGGCCTTGACCGCGAAGGAATAGTGCTGCGTCGTCACGCCGAACTTCTTTTTCAGCTCGTTGGGATGCGCGTACTTCTCCGCCAGCGTCTCATACTGGTGGTAGACCTGACGGGCATAGTCGATGAACTCCTGCCCGTCGTTCGTCAGCGTCACGCCGCGTCCGCTGCGGTGGAAGATGGTGATGCCGAGCTCACGCTCCAGCTCCTGCATCGCGCCGGTGAGCGAGGGCTGGGCGATGTAGAGCCGTTCCGCCGCCTTGTTCATCGAGCCGGTCTCGGAAATGACGATGGCATAGTGGAGCTGTTGGAGCGTCATGGGCGTATTCCTCCGTGTACAGAATGAAGAAAGTATAGCATACGGGCGGACAAAATTCAAGCGCGGCGGGCGCTGCGCTTGAATTCCTACAAAGTATATGGTATTATAGAGAAAAAACATAAAAAACGGAAGGTGAGCCTATGCGTATCTCGACCAAGGGACGCTACGCGCTGCGCCTGATGCTCGACCTTGCGGAGCATCAGGGAGACGGCTGCGTATCGCTCAAGGACGTTGCCCAACGGCAGGATATCTCCAAAAAATACCTCGAGCAGATCGTTCCGACGCTCAGCCGCGCCGGCTTCCTGCTCACGAACCGCGGCTATCAGGGCGGCTACCGGCTGGCCCGCCGGCCGGAGGACTACACCGCGCGGGACATTCTGCGCCTGACCGAGGGAAGTCTTGCCCCCGTGGCCTGTCTGGACTGCGAGGTCAACACCTGCCCGCGCAGCGCGAATTGCCCGACTCTCCCGCTCTGGCAGGGCCTGGACCGTGTGATCGAGGATTATCTCGCGGGCGTCACGCTGCAGGATCTGATCGACCGCCAGCGCGAGCACAGCGGCGACGACTACGTGATCTGAAAAAATTAGGCGGCTGCCATCGGCAGCCGCCTAATTTATAACCAAGCCGTTACGGGCGCATGGTGGGGAACAGGATCACATCGCGGATGGAATCCGTGCCGCAGAGCATCATCGCGCAGCGGTCGATGCCGAAGCCCAGACCGCCCGTCGGGGGCAGACCGTATTCGAGAGCCATAACGTAGTCCTCGTCCATCATCTCCGCCTCGTCGTCGCCGTTGGCGCGCTTTTCGACCTGCGCCTTGAAGCGCTCATACTGATCCATCGGGTCGTTGAGCTCGGTGAAGGCGTTGCCCATCTCGCAGCCGCACACGAACATCTCGTAGCGCTCGGTCAGGTGCGGGTCGGACGGGCTGCGCTTGGCGAGCGGGCTGACCTCGACGGGATACATGGTGATGAACGTCGGCTGGATGAGCGTCTCCTCGACCTTCTGGTCGAAGGTCTCGTAGAGGGCGTTGCCCCAGGTCTTGTCCACACCGTCCATATCGACGCCGACGCTCTTGGCGAGCGCGACGGCGGCGTCGTTGTCGCCCTCGATCGCCATGAAGTCCGCGCCGGTCACTTCCTTGACGGCGTCGGCCATCGTGACGCGCTTCCACGACGGGGTGAGGTCAATATCGTGGCCGAGCCACTGGAGCTGATAGGTGCCGAGAATTTCCTTCGCGGCGCCCGCGAGAATGCCCTCCAGAATGTCCATCATGCCGTCAAGGTTCGTGAACGCCTGGTAGAGCTCGCAGGTGGTGAACTCGGGGTTGTGCTTGGTGTCCATGCCCTCGTTGCGGAAAATGCGGCCGACCTCGTACACGCGCTCCAGACCGCCGACGATCAGGCGTTTGAGGTGCAGCTCGGTGGCGATGCGCATATACATATCAATGTCGAGCGTATTGTGATGCGTGATGAACGGCCGCGCGTTCGCGCCGCCCGCGATGGGGCTGAGCACGGGCGTCTCGACCTCCATGAAGCCGAGGCCGTCGAGGTAGCGGCGCAGGAACGCCACAAATTTCGAGCGGATCTCAAAGTTGCGCTTGCTCTCGGGATTGACGATGAGGTCGACGTAACGCTGACGGTAGCGCAGCTCCTTATCCTGCAGACCGTGGAATTTTTCGGGCAGCGGCCGCAGGGACTTCGAGAGCAGCGTGATCTCCTTGGCGCGCACGCTCATCTCGCCGCGCTGGGTGCGGAACACCTCGCCGCGCACGCCGACGATGTCGCCGATGTCGTACTTCTTGAAGCGGTTGTATTCCTCCTCGTCCATCTCGTCCTTGCGGGCGTAGATCTGGATGCGGCCGGACTTGTCCTGTAAGTCGCAGAAGCTGACCTTGCCCATGCCGCGCTTGCTCATCAGTCGGCCGCCGACGGTGACCTCGGTGCCCTCGAGCTCGTCAAAATGGTCCTTGATGTCCTGCGCGTGGTGGCTGACGTCAAAGCGCGTCTGCTGGAAGGGATCGCGTCCCTCGGCGCGCAGCGCCGCCAGCTTTTCGCGGCGGACCTTGAGGATCTCGGAAAGGTCCTGCTCCTGCGCGGGAGCGTTTGCCTGATTGTTCTCTGCCATATCGTTTTCTCCTTATGATCGTCCTCGAGCCTTATCGCTCGATCTTTTCCACACGGTAATGAATGATGCCGACGGGGGCCTCGACGCTGATCTCGTCGCCCTCCTTCGCACCCATGAGGGCCTTGCCGAAGGGGGATTCCTCGCTGATGGCGCGGTGCATGGGATCGGCCTCCTGGCTGCCCACGACCTTGTAGGGCGGCATCTCGCGGCCGGTCTTGAGGTCCACGACGGTGACGGTGCAGCCGATGCTCACGGCGTTGGACGCGCCCTCGCTCTCGTCGATGATGACGACATGAAGCAGAATGTCCTCCAGCTCCGCGATGCGGGAGTAGAGCTTGCCCTGCTCGTTCTTCGCCTCGTCGTACTCGCTGTTTTCACTCAGGTCGCCGAAGCCGCGGGCCTCTTTGATCAGCTCCGCCACTTCCTTTTCGCGCACGGTCTTGAGGTAGGTCAGCTCGTCCTGCAGCTCCTGCTGACGGGCAGCGCTCATTTTGTACTCTTTTTTCATGTCGTTTCCTTTCTATGCGCCGCCCTTCGGCGTCCTTCGGGACCGACGGCAGCGCATACCAACACATTATAAGTAAAAATATTATAGACGCTGCCCCACCGCTTGTCAAGGCTCGGCTTTACAAATCCCGCGCCGCGGTATACTATAAAGGCAGAACAATAATGACAGCACAGCAGGAGGAAACCATGATGACCACCGCAGAAAAGCTCACGGTGCTGCGCCGTGCGATGGCGCAGCGCGGACTTGCCGCCTACCTTGTCCCGACCGATGATTTTCACGCCTCGGAGTATGTCGGTGACTACTTCAAGGCGCGCGAATACCTCTCCGGCTTCACCGGCAGCGCGGGGACGCTGCTCATTCTGCCGAGCCGCGCTCTCCTCTGGACGGACGGGCGCTACTTTTTGCAGGCGGAGAGCCAGCTGGCCGGCAGCGGCATCGAGCTGATGCGCTCCGGCGAGCCGGACGTCCCGACGCTCGAGCGCTTCCTGCTCGCGGAGCTGGAGGACGGGAGCCTGCTCGGCTTCGATGCCCGCACGGTCAACACCGCGCTTGCGCGGCGGCTCGGGAATAAGCTGCGCACAAAGCATATCCGCTTTGCAGGGGACGAAGACCTTGTCGATGCGCTCTGGCCCGACCGACCGCCGCTCTCCGCCGCACCGGTGTGGGAGCTGGGGATCGACTACGCGGGCGAAGCGCGCGCGGACAAGCTCGCG
>ERZ773108.3226-NODE-3226-length-12810-cov-2.913603_pt1 | contig 12810 bp, 13 predicted proteins | sample MGYA00580570_ERZ773108 | MGnify/ENA primary metagenome ERZ773108 (study PRJEB29015, sample SAMEA2737840) | human gut metagenome | biome: human gut; feature: human-associated habitat; material: faeces | place: China | collected 2012 ...
AAGTTTAAAATTTAGCGCATTTTTTTATAAAAAATACTTGCAATTTATCGCAGATTGTATTATAATAATCAAGTACGCAAAAACGGGATGTAGCGCAGTTTGGTAGCGCACTACGTTCGGGACGTAGGGGCCGCAGGTTCAAATCCTGTCATCCCGACCAGAATTCGCGGTCGAAATAGATGCAATCTGTTTCGACCGCATTTTTATGCAGTTTTTCGGCATTTTTGAGATTTGAAAAACGAATTGACAATGATAGATGCACCCATCGATTTTAGAAGACTTGAACGGGGGACAATGATTAAATTATTATAATACAAAAACAGCATTGCTTAACAATAACGCAATGTTGTTTTTTGTTTATTTATTACTTTGTAAAATCAACATTTGATGTAAGTTCATTTATATGCTCTTTTAAGATAATATTTATATACTGAGATAAAGAGCGGTCATCGTTTTCCGCAAGTACTCGCAGTTTCTCAAGAATATCGTTATCAATTGTTATGCTAATTTTTTCTTTTAATGGTTTCAATATCCTCACCTCGAAAAATATTATATACATAATTCGCATAAAGTATTGACAAGTAGGATAAAGTAGTATAAAATACTACTAGCGAATGTCGACAAAATATATTATGAGGTGATTAAAAGATGAAGTATTGTCAATCATGTGGAGCGGAAGTTCACGAAAATGCCATTGTGTGCACAAAGTGTGGTTGCAGCTTGTCACAGCAAGAGAAAAAGGTAGCAGGAAAGAAAGGAAATGACGGATTAGCTATAGCAAGTAAAATTTTTCTAATACTAGGATGCATTGTTCAAGGATGGTTGCTTATACCGCTTGCTTGGTGTTTGCCTATAACTATTTCGATTTGCGGTAGAATGAATCGAGGAGAACCTGTTGGTACAGGTTTAAAAGTTTGTTCTCTATTATTTGTAAACTTAATTGCAGGTATTTTATTATTGTGTCGTTCAGATGAGAATAATCAGTGAAGAGGAGTATTGTAAAATGAAAAAATTATTATCAATAGTATTAGCATTAACTTTAGTATTAACATTAGCCGCTTGCGGTAGCGAAACAAACAATGCTGTAGAAAGCAATAATGATGTATCCGCTGTTGAAACATCAAACGATGTTGGAAATTCTGCTGAGAACAATGAAGAAGCTCCTGCTGAAACTTCTACTGATGCAGAGTGGAAGCAGTTTTTAAAAGAGTATGAGGAATGGGTTGATGAATATATTGAAATTACAAAAAAATATAATGACAATCCTTCCGATATGTCAATTTTGTCAGACTATACAGATATGATGACAGAAATGACTGAATGGACAAGCAAGACCGAAGAAATGGAAAAAGAATTAGAAAATGCTTCTCCTGCTGAATTAGCAGAATATTCTGCAAAACTTGCAAAAATAGTTGCAAAACTTGCAGAAGCTACATATTAAAGACGATATAAATATTTGCATCTATTTCGTATGTGAAAGCCAGTCGGAGCAAAGGAAAGCCTTGCTCCGTTTTTCTTTGTCAGGAAAAACAAACGCCCGCTTTCTTGCTTCTCCTCTTTCGTAAGAAGTCCCGCTCGGTTCGCCTGCTCAGTTGTAAACGCCTTCGCGGCGGCTCTCTGTCGCTATCAACTTTTCACGACTTTGCGCCTCCGGTGCTGTCAAGCCCTTATTTTACTGTATTTTTACGAAAGTCCAATAAAAATACTTACAACAAATGTGAACGGTAATTTTGATAAAAAATTACCGTTCTTTTTGTTTGCCCATGCCGAGCAAACAAAAAGAGTAACCTTTTTTCTTGGCTACTCTTAAAATTCGTATTCAATTTTATTTTGCAATAATGTTTACTTTTAAAGTGCATATCGCATATACAGGGGGAGGATAATTCAAAGGTCCTGTATGTACTAAGCCGCCCCCATTTATAGTTCAAAAAAACTATTGCAGATTTTTAAAGCTTCTAAGGGACATGACTAGTGCCTGCTCTCGCGTAGCATTTGCATATCTTTCTGCTTCCTGTTTAGAATTTGTGTTTCTGGGTGCAAACAATTCATCCCCTATGCCGCTGATGACACCGTATTTTGTCATAAAATAAACGCTTGGCTTTGCATACTCAGAAATTTCTTCATCATCAGCATATTTGGGAACGCCGGAATAATTAATCGTAAACTGCTCATCCGTCGCCAAGGTCCACTCTGGCCATTCGGAGCGTTTATACACCCTGCAAAGCATAGTAGCCAGCTGTTCTCTAGTAATCCATTCATCCGGTGCAAATTGCTCTTCACTATAACCAGCCACTGCACCGATGTTATAAGCTTTTAAAATATAATTTCTGTTTTCATTTTCTCCAATATCTTTAAATTTGCACTCGGAAGACATTACTGCACGTCCGTCTGTCATGGATTCAAATAGCTCAACACAAATTGCGGCAAACTCGCCGCGTGTCACGGGCTGTGTCATATCCTTTCCTACTAATACGTCTGGAATCAGACCGATATCCGCCGCTTCTTGAAGTTCTGAAGTGGACCATTCCGCAGAATCTGCCCAGGTCTCCCACTCGCAGATAAAGCCGATTGTGTCTGCGGAAAAATTGTCTTCTTCGCCGGGATAAGTATTGTCATTATACATATCATTCCATGCAAATCGCCTGCTGCTTCCAACTGCAGGGTTTGCCGTGTTGTAGATCTGAACATACTGCTCCTTCTCTCCGTCGGAGCGAGTGTGGCTGTTGGGTTCGATCGAGTCCCAGTTGGAATAAGAAAACACCTCGCCTGTAATCCATGCAGGCGAACCTTCCGCTGTCGTTGCACCGATCCAATATTGTTTCTTAGAACCGCCTTCTAATAGTCCCTCTACAAATTTCTGTTCCGCTTCGGAGGTAATGGTTACCAGATGTCCTCCAAGTTCTTCGCAGCGTGCCTTTGCCTGGGTCCAGGTCAACCCCTCATCAAAACGTTGATAGCTGTGATTTTGATAAATACTATCTGTCAGCTGCTGGTAGCTTTCATTGTTTCGGATCAGAACAAATTCCCAGCTGCTGTTTTCACTCACCAGTCCCGTATATACCCCGTCAGCCAAAGTTCCTGACAAAGAAACAAACGAATAGCCGGAAGGATGATTGATCCATTCATCTCCCTCTACTACATATTTTCCCCCGTCATAGGACACATAAACAGTATAAGAACCATCCTTCGCATTGGATTTCCCAGGCATATTATAAAATTCAAATATTCCTGTACCATCTTCATTCACAGTAAGCGTCAGACCTGTTTGCCCCTGATTGGCGTAGTACCAGCCTTCATAGGTGCCCGCAAAAGTGGTAACTTCATCAGACGCTGCTGTACATACCAGACATGTAGCGAACAAAAAGAATGCAGCAAAAAACAGGCAAGCGATTTTTTTCATAATTCTCTTCCTTTCTAAACAGATCTAAAATAGTTTATTTTAACAAAATTTATTTTATCACATTTATGAATTAATGTCAATTCATATCGGGAAACAGTTAGTGTCAAGTAAAAATTAACAAGCTATTCAACGAACCATAAAAAACTTACCGATTTTTACTTGACATTATATTTTACCCTGCAACAGATTACATGCACCCCTGATTTTGGTAATCTTTTATTGTCATTATTGATATGCTGAGTTTGGAGATGTTCAAATGTAAATATTAGGAATTAATGAACCCTGTTCAGCGGCTCAAATAGTCTCCAATGGCAGATGATACACTTGTCCCAATAAAAAATAAGTGGTGAAATGTACTTTAAATTTAAAAATGGATAGCACAGTAGCTAATTTTTCTGAGTTCAAAGATTAAGCCTCCATAGAGTGATTATATCGAACTTACAAGCGAGTGCAACTTTCTTGTAAGGGTGATGCACGAAATGACAAGGGGTACATTTTATCAAAATTAGCATTCTTTGTCAAAACGAAGCAAAAAAGTTCTGCTCTGTTTTTTGTCAAAAAACATCCGCCAGTTTTTTTATTAGTGCAGTCAAGCCCCTTATTTTTGATAACCTTTATAAAATCCTCTATCGAAAGTAATTGTTATACTTTAATGAATAATGTTACAAATAAAATTTTAAGATAAAATAAAAAATTGATAAACTTTGAAAAATTTTATTGACAAATTAATACTGTTGTTTTATAATACTAAATATCAAGAAAGTTTAAAGATTACATTATATAAATTTAATTAAAGTATTTTAATTACTTTTGAGGTGTTTTAAATGGAAACAATGAGTCCGATAACCAAATATTTTTTAGAGCCCATATTAAAAAAATCTCCAATCTCACTTGAAACACTGAATCAGGGACTGCTCGTATGTTTTGCTGCATATGTAATAAAGAAAAAACAAATAAGCGAACATGATAGCTATTTTAGAAAAAACGTACAAACAAATACAGAAATATACATTCGTGATTTGATTTATGATGTAATACACCCAAACGTTCCCAAAGAGCTGAGAGAGGCAGTAGATGTAATAACGGCTGAAAATAAGTATTGCGACATAACAGAAATGACGGAATTTTTATTGAACAACAAATTAAATATAGAAGATTGTCAGAAAATTGCTAACGATTTAGCTGTCCACTACTATCCCATGGTGATTACAGAATCTATCACTACCCCTGCCCCCATTAACGAATTATGCCTGTCTATTTTAAACCCAATCAACGGTTCCTTTTACGACGGTGTAGCCGGTCTTTGTTCAACCTGTATTGCAGCAGGTCGATATGCCAAAGAACGAAACGGAGAACTCTTTATTTATGCGCAGGAAAAACTGGAAATATTGTGCGCCGTTTCTACAATTCGGGCATATATAAATGAAATTGAGTTTTCGCAGATACTGAGCGGAGATGTGTTTACAAATCCCCGTTTTAAAAATGATTTTGGAGAAGGCCTGATGAGATTTGATTACTCCATCATGTTTCCTCCCCTCGGTTCCTCCTGGTCTAATTTAGAACAAACGATCGTTAACGATTCATATGACAGGTTCAAATTTAGCTACGCGCTGCCAAAATCCAATTCTGAGTGGCTGTTTATTGAGCACCAAGCGGCTTCTTTAACCGATACCGGCCGAGGTATTATCGCAGTTTCAACAGGAACCTTATACAATTCCTCATACAGCTGGATTCGGCGTCATGTAATTGAGGAAGGATATATAGAATGCATTATCACATTGCCATCAAAAATTTTATCTTACACAACAATGCCGCTGAGCCTAATTGTAATCAATAAAGCAAAGAGAAACTCCGCTATCACAATGATACAGGCTGAAGGCCTATTCTCAAAAAACAATTCTACCCGTGTTGTAGACCAGCTGGACAAGCAGGTTATGAATAAAATTGTATCAATCTATAACGGAACATGCATGGATCAACAAATCGGAAGAGTAATAAACGAACAAGAACTTTTGCAGAATGATTGTATCTTATTGCCCAGCCGTTATATATCGTCCTCCTCTATTGAATCTGAACTGGGCCGGGTATTTGTGGATCTTAGCAAAGTTACAAATTGGCCCGTACTTAAAAATATTTCTGATAAAATATACCGAGGTATGAACGTTTCAAAGACGGCAGAAGAATGTCCGGATGGGAAGTATAGAATCATTAATTATGCAGATATCCAGGACGGAAACATTATTTTAGAGAATTTAAAAACCTATCATATAAATGCTGATGTTTCAAAATATGTAGTTCAACCAGGAGATGTTCTCGTCTCGTGTAAAGGTGTTACGATTAAAACCTGCGTCGTACCTGATGGCATTCATAATATCTTATTATCCATCAATTTTGTCGGGATACGGCTCAATAAAGAAAAATGTGATCCGTATTATTTGAAATATTGTTTAGACAGTCCAGTTGGACAAGCATTTTTAAAAGGCCGTCAGGTCGGAACCTCCATTATTACCTTAAAAAATAAAGATTTTGAAGAATTTCCAATTTCTTTAGTGCCTATAACGGAACAAAAACGTTATATTGCTGAGTTTGAAAAAACAAACCGTTACATTTGTAACGAGATTGAACAGTTACATCGCCATTTAATTCATGAAAAATGGCAATTTTATCAGCACCTTGGATTAGGCGAAATTATTACAAGAATTGGGGAGGACTATCAAGATGAATCAAATTAGAACCGGCGATATTTTTTTGGTGGACTTTAAAGCAGATACTTCAAGCAACATAATTCGTGGGTTTCGGCCAGCGATTGTTGTAAAAACTTCGAACAATTCACCTCTGATTCATTTAGTACCTTTAAGTACGAGTGTAAGAAAAAAATTGAATTGTTTTCATATTAAAATCACTGGTTATGGATTGGATAAGCCAAGTATTGCCTTAATTGAACAGATTTGTCCAATGGATAAATCAAAGCTTGGCAAAAAAATTGGATCAATATCTAAAAAAAGTGAACTTCAGCACATTCTTAATAGTGTAAAGCATTTTTTTGAACTTGATGCGGCATAGGTAAACGGTATTTTAAATAAAGAGAACTTGAGTATAATTGGGAGGGCCAGATGTGCTGGCTGCCCCCTATTGTAATTTTGGAGCGGAAGCTGAAACTGGCGCCTTAATGGCCCGTTTGGTTTGGAAAATATAACAACGTGCCCCCTGCTAACAAAGCAGGGGGCTTTCACGCTCTTTAAACAGACTTATCATAGACAAAAGGCATAGTGATCTATAAAAGATGAGTATTTGCCATTTTTGCCGCTATGCGTTATAATAAAGACAGTAAAATAAAATAGGCATGGAGGAACAAGCTATGAAACTGATACAAAATCAAACGTTCGACGCGGAGCGGGCGTTGTATGGCGAAAAGGAGCTTCATTTAAATAACTGCACGTTCGATGGTCCGGCAGACGGCGAAAGCGCATTAAAAGAGTGTGAAAACATTCAGGTTGAAAACTGCCGGTTTCACCTCCGCTACCCCTTTTGGCACGACAGCGGCCTGAAGGTGAACGGCTCAGAGCTTACGCCCCTCTGCCGCGCCGCCCTATGGTATGACAATCGTGTAGAAATTAAAAACAGCAAGCTGCACGGCATTAAAGCCCTGCGGGAATGCAGCGACGTTGCGATTTCCGGCTGCGACATTTGCTCTGCCGAATTTGGCTGGTCGGTGCGGAATTTGCAAATGCACCATTGCACCGCCGAAAGCGAATATTTTCTTATGCGCTCTGAGAACATGCGGCTGAGCCATGTGCGGCTGAAAGGAAAATATTCGTTTCAATACATAAAGAACGCGGTTTTTGAAGACTGCGAGTTTGACACGAAAGACGCATTCTGGCACGCCGAAAACGTAACGGTGAAAAACAGTGTTATTAAGGGGGAATATTTGGGGTGGTATTCAAACGGCCTGACGCTGGATCACTGCAAAATTATCGGCACCCAGCCCTTATGCTACTGCAAAAACCTGACGCTTTTGGATTGCGAAATGTCCGGCACCGACCTATGCTTTGAAAAATCCCAGGTCAACGCAACCATCAAGACACCGGTAGACAGCATTAAAAATCCTTTGTCCGGCACCATTTGCGCGCCGTCGGTGAGCGAAATTATTATGGACGATGAAAACGCCCGTGGAAAAATCATTGTAGATAAAGCTGTATTTGATAGTCCCACTGCAAAATCCCCGTCACCACAATGCTGTGCACAATGAATTCCGGCCTTGCACCATATGCTTCTTTCGCCCGTTTTAAAAGCACCTGAAGCACTTGGTCTTTATTCTCCTCTGTGCAGTTTGCGCAAAGGTAATCCCCCTCCGGCAAAACAGTAAGCCCCTCTAACGAAGGGAAACTGCAGCACACGGCAAACAGCCTGGTTTTGCCCTTTATTGTAATCATGCCTGCCGCGTCTTCAAACAAAAACTTTGGCCGCTGCTGTTCGTTTAACTGCTCATAAAAGTGGCTGTGGTAGCTCCACAAATTTTTTAAATTGGGACGCTCTAAATTGTCCGACAGCAAAATCACCCGTTTGGGCATGTGCTTCACAAACCAGTCTTCTTCGCCGCCTTGCGCGGCGCTTTTCTTTTTTTCATAGTCCAGCCGGGCGCGCTTAATTTTTTCTTTCGCATATTTTAAGCGTGCAATTTTTTGATCTGCGCTCTGTTCCGCCTGCTTTAAACGCGCAATCACGCAGGACAAATCCTTTTGCTGCAAAAGTTCTTTTATGTCTGTGAGCGAAAAGTCCATTATTTTTAAAAGCTCAATGGTTTTCAACTGCACAATCTCCTGCTGAGAATAATAGCGATATCCCGAAAATTTGTCCCTCTGGCACGGCTTTACAAGGCCAATCCTGTCATAGTGCCGCAGGGTTTCGGTGGTGGTGCCTGCAAGTTCTGCCGCCTGTTTTATGGTAAATTCCTGCATAAAAAAATCCCCCCTTGACTTTTGTGTTACACAAAGGTGTATAATGTAATTATACCATAAAAAACAACATTGTGGGAGGAATATTTTATGAAAAAAATATTAAAAAATCAGATTGTAGCAATCGGCCTTGCGGCGGTCGTGGCTGCCGCCGGCACGTTGCTCACCGGCTGCGGCGCAAAGCCTTCCGGCGAGGAACATGAATTTGTGGAAAAAAACTACACCGCCCCGGCAGAAGACGTGAACACCCTGACCATTGACGTGAAAAACCGGAAAATTGAACTGCTTCCATCGGAAAACGGGCAAATCTGCATTACCTATTATGAAAGCGACAAGGAATTTTATGAGCTGAACCGAACGGAAGAAAAAGAGCTGCGCATGACCTATGCCGAAAACAAACAATGGGGCGACTATGTAGGCAGAAAAACCGCTCCGGAAAACAGAACTGTCCGCATTGAGCTTCCTCAGTCCGCTTTACACAGCCTTACGCTTAACACCACCAATGCAGACATTTCCCTGCCGCCCCTTTCGGTTTTAAATTCTGTAACGGTGTCAGTAAACAACGGCAACATTGCGCTGGAAAACCTAAACCCAGGAAACTCCGTTACGTTAAACGCGAAAAACGGCAACATCAGCGGAACCATTGCAGGAACAATGGACGAGTTTGCAATTCACACACAGGTGAAAAAGGGAGAAAGCAATTTGCCGCCGGAAAAGGAAACCGGCACAAAAACGTTGCTTGCCTCTGCCAACAACGGTAATATTCAGTTAAACTTTCTTGGACAAAATGAATAAAAAACACGGGCAGGCAATTGCGCCTGTCCTTTTTTTGCGCTTTTGGTTTCCTGTACCGTTGTGTCAGACAAGCAGGCCAGTGAATATAATGTTAGTAGGAAATTCTATTTTATGTAAAGAAGCAAAAAAATGGCAACAATATCAGGAAGAGTCATTTTCGACAGGGACAGAAACGTCACAGTCACCTCGTCAGATTCGCCGTCGCTTTGGGTTGCCACAATTACGGGAATTGAAGAAAGCCCTGCGTCCGCCTTGACAATGGACAAAAATGTATAACCGTCCATCACGGGCATAACAAGGTCCAGCAGGATGATGGAAATGCCCTCCTTGTAGCGCCGTGCGATTTCAAGTGCTTTCTGGCCGTTTTCGGCCTCCAAAACTTCATATTCCGTTGCCAAAATCCCACACAGCAGCTCCCGGTTGAGCATGTTATCTTCCACAACCAGGACCTTTTTCCTTGAATGCATTGGACAATCCCCTTTCGGACATTTTTCAGCATAATATATGTAACTCGTTCTATCACCGTGCAGGATAAAAAGCAAATAATCTTTTTAAGCAAAAAGCAAAACTTGACGCGGTTAACAATCACGTGCTATAATCATAAAAAAGGAGGAATATTATGGACATTTTAGACACCATGAATTCACGGCATGCAGTGCGCGCATTTAAAAATACACCTATAGACCTTGGCAAAACCACTGCCTTAAATGAGCTGATTGAGAGCATAAATAAACGCAGCGGACTGCATATTCAATTAATTACAAACGAACCAGAGGCGTTTTCCGGCATTATGGCCCGCATGGCTGGCTTTCGAAACGCAAAAAACTATATAGCACTGATAGGAAAAAACGCCCCCGGCCTTGAGGAACGGTGCGGATATTTTGGGGAGCAAATCGTGTTAAAAGCGACTGAGCTTGGGCTAAACACCTGCTGGGTAGCCCTGACCTTTAACCGGGGCAAGTGCCGTAAAAAATGCGAAATTGATTCAGAAAAGGGTGAAAAGCTTTTAATGATCATTGCTCTGGGCATCGGTGAATCAAATGGCACGCCTCACACCTCAAAACCCCCAGAATCCTTTTATACTCCCACTGGGAACGAGCCCGAATGGTTTGTCCGCGGCATTAGAGCTGCTGCTCTGGCTCCAACCGCCATGAACAAACAAAAATTTTTCTTCACTTTAAGCGGCGGTTTCGTTTCCGCTGAATCACCCAAAGGCTTTGAGGTGGATTTGGGAATTGTGAAATATCACTTTGAAGCGGCGGCAGGAAAAGGGAATTTTCAGTGGAGGTAATTTATAATTGACAGTTTTTGCAGATTTATGATATACTGAAAACACAATTAACAACCCTGCCAATTTGTGTTACTTTTAATCTAATAAGTCAATTCTCTTGAAAGGACGGAAAAACAAATGAAAAAACGAATTTTAACACTGCTGCTTGCCATTACATTGGCACTGGGCGTTTGTACGCCTGCGGTTTTTGCCGGGGAGGACAACGCGGCGGTTACTATTATCCACACTACCGACGCCCACGGCAGAACGCTGGGCTATGCGGCCATTGCCAATTTGGTGAAACAGCACGAAAGTGCAGGAGAAAATGTGCTGCTGTTAGACTCCGGCGACATTTTCCACGGCCTGCCAGCGGCGAACTTAGAGCGCGGCGGCAGCATAGCGCCGCTTTTAAAAGCGGTGGGCTACGACGCTGTGACCACAGGCAACCACGACTATAACTTCGGCACTGACCGCCTAAAGGAGCTGGGCGAACAGGCCGGGACACCCATTTTAGCTGCCAACGTGGTGGATGAAGATGGTAATCTGGTGTTTGAGGATTATAAAATTTGGAACTTTAACGGCTTTAAGGTAGGTGTGTTCGGCATTGCCAACGACCACACAAAGACCAAAACTGCCCCGGCCAACACCGAGGGCATTGAATTCCGTGACGACATTGAAACCGCCAAAAAAATGGTAGACGAATTAGAGGACCAAGCGGACTACATTGTGGCGCTAACCCACATCGGAAGCCAGATTGAGTCTGAGGGCACCAGCATTGATTTGGCAAACGAGGTTAAGGGAATTGACCTGATTTTAGACGGCCACTCCCACAATACCAACGACGGCATTATGGTTGGCGAAACCACGCTGGTAAGCGACGGCTATTACCAGGAGAGCGCCGGCGTGGTTCGCGTTTACAGCGATAAAAAGGAGGAATTTTCTCGCTTCTCCATTACCGGAGATACGCCCGGGGACGAAGAAATTCAGGCCCTTGTCGATGCGACTGACAAGGCCCAGTCTGCGCTGTTAGAAGAAGAGGTCGGGGAAACCAGTGTGTTCTTAAACGCAGAATATCCCTTTGTCCGCACCCAGGAAACCTACATGGGCGATCTCATCTGCGACAGCTACCGCCTGGAAACCGGGGCACAGATTGCTGTTGAAAACGGCGGCGGAATTCGCGCGTCAATCCCAACGGGCAAAATTACCCGGGGCCAGGTTTACGAGGCGTTTCCTTTTGGGAATTACATCGTGACAAAAGAAGTAACAGGGGCAGATTTTATTCAGATTTTAGAAGACTCTGTGAGAGAAGTTACCGAAATGGGCGGTTCTTTTCTGCAAATTTCTGGCGCAGGCTATGCTTATGACGCAGCGAAAGAACCCGGCAAGCGCATTAGCGGCGTTACCGTTGCGGGCCAGCCAATTGACCCAGCCGCGACATATACCGTTGCCACCAACAACTATGTGGGCACAACATTTTCAAAATTTGCAGACTATCCGGTGTTAAACGAATATTGCGCTTCTGACGAGGCGCTGATTTCCTGCCTGGCAAAGGGCGCCGTAGCGTTTCATGATGAAACTCCCCGCATAACGGTGTTCGGCGGCATTGGGAACGACTACCGCATTTGTATCGACGCATATTTAACCGAGAACGACGTTGCCCCCGTTGTGAGCGGCGAGTCTGTTCTTCTTCCTTTCCGTGCGGTGTTTGAGCTGTCGAACTATTCCGTGTCGTGGGACGGCGCACTGCAAACGGCAACCGCCGCAAAGGACGCAAGCACCGTCAGCGTTTGCTATTCAGACGGAACGGTGGCCATTGACGGCGTGCCTGTTGACGCAAATGTTACTATGGTGCAGGACAGGGTGCTGATAGACAGCGCAGCCATTGCACAAGCGCTGAACAAAGCCGTTTATGTTGATGAATTTACAAAATCTATTGTATTATTTTAAAGGAACTAAAGCCGCCCCAAAATGGGCGGCTTTTTTTATTTTGCTCTTGCATAACAATTGACGAAATGGTATAATTGAATTAAAAGAATTGCGCAATTGAAATTCGTGAGAGGAGACCGAGAATGGATAACGAAAAATTGCTTGAAAGCATTGGCGTTATGTTAGACAGACAGTCAAACGAATTAAAAGCGGACATGAAAGATTTGGAGAGCCGCATGAAAGTTGTGATTGAAAACGATGTAACAACGCGGATTAACGCTTTGGTTGACGGTTATAAGCTGGTTCATGAAAAACAGTGGGAGCTGGAACAGAAGTTGTCTCAGCTTGAACGCAGGCTTGAAAAATTAGAAATTGCAGGTTAAAAATTAAGCCGCCCATTTTGGGCGGCTTTTAATTTATACTTCGTGTTCTGCAATCCAATTCATAAGTTCCTGCTCGCCAAT
>ERZ773108.3227-NODE-3227-length-12809-cov-3.745413_pt1 | contig 12809 bp, 7 predicted proteins | sample MGYA00580570_ERZ773108 | MGnify/ENA primary metagenome ERZ773108 (study PRJEB29015, sample SAMEA2737840) | human gut metagenome | biome: human gut; feature: human-associated habitat; material: faeces | place: China | collected 2012 ...
GGTTCCTCCTTGTCTGTGACCAGCCGGATACGGTAGCCACGCAGACGCTTGCCCAAACGCTTTGCGCAGCGTTCTCTGAAGCCGCGCAGTTTTCCGTCTCTGGCGTCTGGTGCAATGGAATTTCTGCCGTCGATCAGCTTCCCGCAGCCTACCGCACACTGAACGAGCGGCTGGATCTGCTGTATTTCTATCCCGCCGGTCACTTTGTTTCCCGCACAGAGCTGGATGCACGTCCGGCCTTTGGCAAGGCACAGGCAGAGCAGATCCGCAGTGAGGTAGTACAAGCTCTCTGCACCCAGCGCTTTGACGATGCCGCTGCAGCGCTTGCGGGCTTCTTTGACGCATGGTTCGAACCGACAGCAGATGTGCCGTATACGCTGGATCTGCTGATTGCAGGCGTTTCTGAATATATCGCAACGTTCAAGCGTGCCTATGCCGTGACGATGGAATATAACCCCTCGCGCTTCCGCACGGAGGTTCTGCGTGCGGAATCTTCCCGCGCAGTCAAGCGGCTGTTTCTGGATCTGGTGCAGGACGTCTCCTGTGCATTTGCCAGCATTGACAACCGCAGCAACTATATCGACGCGCTCATCGGCTATATCGAGCGCAATTATGCCGATCCGAAGCTGAATATTGATGCGCTGGCCGATCATGTCGGTCTGTCCGCGTCGCACATTCAGAATATTTTCAAGGCTGCCACCGGCAGCAGCATTTCGGCCTATCTGCGCCGTCTGCGTCTGAATAAGGCGACGGAGTTTTTGGCGCAGACCGACGTGCCGATCAGTGAAATTGCAGAACGAACCGGTTTCGGAAATTCCAACTATTTCTACACCGTATTTAAGCGCCACTACGCAGTTACGCCGAGTGAATATCGCGCAAACCGTCTGAACCGAGCGGACACAAAGGAGGCCTATAACAATGAAATCAACTGACCTGATTTCAGCCTTTTGTCGCCCTGTTCCATTCTGGAGCTGGAACGACAAATTAGAGCCGGACGAGCTGCGGCGGCAGATCGGTGCGATGCAGGACGCGGGCATGGGCGGATTCTTTATGCACGCGCGGGGCGGACTTGAAACCGAGTATCTGAGCGAGGACTGGTTTTGTGCGGTGGAGGCATCCGTTGACGAGGCGAAAAAGCGCGGGATGCAGGCGTGGTGCTACGATGAAAACGGCTGGCCGAGCGGCTTCGCCGGCGGCAAGCTGCTGGAAGACCCGGAAAACCGGGCGCATTATCTGCGCCTTGAGCGAAAACCGGACTTTGATGCAGCCGCGCTTGGCGTTTACACGCTGGAAAACGGTCATATTCGCCGCATCACCGGTGCGGCGAACGGCATTTCAGAGTATCTCTGCGTCTACGACTGCCAGAATTCCTCCACGGTCGATATCCTTGACCCGCGCATCACGGATGCGTTTCTTGCTCTGACGCACGAGAAGTATTTTGAACGCTTCGGTGCGGAATTCGGCAAGGGCATTGCGGGCTTCTTCACCGATGAGCCGCAGTATTTCCGTTATGAGACAGCCTACACGCCAGTGCTGCTGACAGAGTACAAAAAAGCCTACCGCGCAGATGTTCTTGATCTGCTCGGCGCGCTGTTTGTGGACTGCGAGGAAGCGCCTGGCTTCCGTTTCCGCTACTGGCGGCTGATGAACGTGCTCTATACCGAAAACTTCATGGGCCGCGTTTACCGCTGGTGCATAGAACACAACTGCCGTCTGACTGGTCACACAGTCGAGGAGAGCCAGCTTTACACGCAGATGTGGTGCTGTGCGGGTGTGATGCCGTTTTACGAGTATGAGAGCATTCCGGGCGTGGACTGGCTGGGGCGCAAAATCGGCACGGAGCTGGCCCCGCGGCAGGTTTCGTCCGCCGCGCAGCAGCTTGGCAAAAAGCAGGTGCTGACGGAGACGTTTGCCTGCGCGGGCTGGGATGTAACGCCGAAAGAGCTCAAGCGCATCGCCGAATGGCAGTATGTGAACGGCGTGAACCTGATGTGCCAGCATCTGTACCCGTATTCCATCCGCGGCCAGCGCAAGCGGGATTATCCGGCGTTTTATTCGGAGCACAATCCGTGGACGGATGAATTAAAGACATTCGACGACTATTTCACGGAACTGGGCTATCTGCTTGCCAACAGCCGCGAACAGGCGGATGTGCTGATTCTCCATCCGATACATTCGGCCTATCTGACGTTTGACCGCGCGAACGATGAAGCGTCGGTGCGCAGTGTGGGCGAACCGTTCAACGTGCTCATTGAGCGCTTCGGCGCGGCTGGCATCGGCCATCACTACGGCGACGAGCGGCTGATGGAGAAGTACGGCAGCGTCAAGGACGGCAGGCTGACCATTGGACAGTGTACCTATTCCTTCGTTGTGATTCCCGACTGCGACACGCTGGACAGCAGTACCGCCGCGCTTTTGAAGGACTATCTCTCGCAGGGCGGGCGGCTGATGCTGGCGGGACGGAAGCCCACGCGCATCGACGGCGAGCTTGCCGATCTCAGCTTCTTGCAAGGTAACCTGACGTGGGACGAGCTTGTGCGGGAACGTGCACTTCTGCCGGAGGCAAACCGCGACGTGCGCTGCACGCTCCGCTTTGCGGAGAATGGAAATTTTCTGTTTGCGGTCAATCTGTCTGAAACGGATACGGCGGATGTAGCAGTAAAACTCCCGTTCGCAGGCGCGCAATGTTACGATCTGCTGACGCACGAAACGAAAGCCACCGCCTTTGAAAAGACAGCGGACGGCATCGTGGCAAAGCTGTATCTTGCCCCCGGCGAGTCTGTGCTTCTCATGCAGAACGATTCCGCGATGCCGCAGGCGCAGAAAAGCCCCATTGCCGAGACAATGGAGCTGGGCGGGAAATGGACGCTGTCCGCGCCGGTACAGAACAGTCTGACGCTGGATATGGCGGCGCTGAGCTATGACGGCAAGACATATACCGAGCTGCTGCCGATCCCGTATATCTCCGAGCGATTGCTGCGGGAGAAAACGAACCGAAAAATCTGGCTGCGATATGCGTTTACGGCAGATTATCTGCCGGATGATCTGACATTGGAGTTGGAAACGCTCCAACACACAAAACTATCTGTGAACGGCACGGAAATCAGCCTGACCGGTCAGGGGGTCCTTGATCGCTCGTTTGTGCGTGGAAACATTGCCGCGCTTGCCAGAAAGGGTGAAAACGAGATCGTTTTAGAGCTGGACTATTTCCAGTCGCAGCAGACCTATGACGTGTTCGACGGCTTCTATTACGGAAACGGCGAGGTCACAGAGACGCTTATGAACTGCGTCAGCTATGAGACGAATATCGAAGCCATGTACCTGTTCGGGAGCTTCGCCGTGCGGCCGGATTCCGGCTGGCAGGCGGGTGAAAACGGCGTTCGATTCGGCGACCGCTTCCGTCTCTGTGCTCCGGCCACAGACCTTGACTTGCAGGATATTACGGTGCAGGGCTTCCCGTTCTTCCACGGGGCCATGCGCCTGAAGCGCACGATCACCGTGCAGAGCATAAACTGGCAGCTTCGCTGTGCGGGCCGCGTCCAGTATATGCGCGTATTTGTAAACGGGCAGAAAGCCGGAACGCTGCTTTTTAGCGATACGCTTGATCTTTCGCCGTATCTGCATCCGGGTGAAAATGTGCTGGAACTGGAGCTGATGGCAAGCAACCGCAATCTTTTGGGCCCGCACCACAACGCAGCGGAGCCTGAGCCGCTTTTCGTCGATCCGACGCTGTTTTCGCTCTACGGAAGCTGGCACAACGGAAAAAGCGAGGGGTATCGGGAAAATTATGCGTTTGTGCGGTTCGGACTGGACGCATTGCGGATGGAATGTAATCTGCTTTGATTGCTTTATCAACGGGAGAATGAAAATGAAACGCTCTGAAATTAACAAAGCACTAAAAGAACTTGAAGCCATGTGCGCGAAATACAAGTGCTATCTGCCGCCGTTCTGCAATTTTACCCCGGAGGAGTGGCAGGAAAAGGGTCACGAGTACGATGAAGTCCGCGACTGTATGCTCGGCTGGGATATTACTGATTACGGCCTCGGTAACTTTGACAAATTCGGGTTCTCTCTTATCACCATCCGCAACGGCTGCCGCACGCAGCCGGAAAAATATCCGAAGGTCTACGCGGAGAAGCTGCTGTATCTGAAAGAGGGCCAGATGGCCGCGAATCACTTCCACTGGTTCAAAACTGAGGACATCATCAACCGCGGCGGCGGCAACTGCCTCATCCGTGTATACAACAGCCTGCCGAACGAAGAAATTGACTACGAGTCCGACGTGGAGGTCCACTGCGACGGTCTCAAGCGCATGGTTCCCGCGGGCACGCAGATCCGGCTGCGTCCGGGCGAAAGCCTCTGGGTCGCGCAAGGAATGTACCACGACTTCGCGGTCGAGGCGGACACCGGCCCCGTTCTGCTCGGCGAGGTCAGCCAGTGCAGCGACGACAACACCGACAACCGCTTCAACCCGCCTGTCGGCCGCTTCCCGAAGATCGAAGAAGACGAACCGCCGTACCGTCTGCTGTGCAATGAGTATTTCTGACTGACAACCGAATAAAAGCAGGAGGCAGCCCAAAGTTATGGGCCGCCTCCTGCTTTTATTCGGCTGGTTGGTATTAAGGCTGGCAAGAAACGTCACTTGTTCAGCTTGCACAGGCGATTCCGCTCTGCCAGCTGCGCTGCTGCGCGTTTGATCAGCACCCTCGCACTTTCGGTGTCATTGTCGAGAACAGCCCGCTCCAGCTCGTCCATGCAGGCGGAAAGCTCATGTTCAGCGTCTTTTGTCGCGTCATTTGTTACAGGATCGCTGTATCGGAACGCGTCGGAAAGCTTCTGCGCGTCTGCCTTCAACTCTGCATTCTCACAGCGAGAAACCAGCGCGGTCGAACGGGATTGCAGCGCACGCATGGCAGCCACATCGGCCTTGAGCTGCGCGTCCTGCCGCTCGACCTCGTCGCGCATTGCATCCGCGGCAATGACGCCAACGGCGGTGACAGCCAACAGCAGTGCAAAAACAATGACCGCGATCCATGCTGCACAGAATTTTGCGATCGCCATGAACAAAAAACTCAACGCGATCTGCACGATCAAATACATGACGCCGATGCGCGCGATCGGAAAACCGTAAAATTTGCTGCGCGCATCCTTGCCCTTTGTAAACGACAGTTTCAGCACATATAGCTGTACGCCGAACGCTGCCAGCGTGAACACCAGCGCCAGCCAGAACACAGCGGTCTTTGCAAACGGGATCACGAATGCCAGCAACAGATATGCGGCCAGCACAATGGCAAGAATCAGAATCGTCTGAAATTTCCCTTTGCTCAGTTTCATCATCTATCCCTCCAATCAGCAGGATTCATCTTTCTTCCGCCCGCAGTTCGGGCAGAAGTTTGTCATAATATCCTTCGTACCGCAATCCGGGCAGATCCAGCCATGTTTTTCTTCCGGTTTCCGCGCACCGCAGTTGGGGCAGAACTTGCTCAGAATATCTTTTGTGCCGCATTCCGGGCAGATCCAGCCGTTGGATCCCTCCGGCTTCTTTGCGCCGCAGTTCGGGCAGAATCTGCTCTGGATGTTCTTCGTGCCGCACTGTGCGCAGTCCCAGCCGGTTTTCGCTTCAGGCTTTCTGCCGCCGCAGTCGGGGCAGAAGTTCGTGGAGATGTTCTTGTGGCCGCACGCCGGGCAATCCCAACCGCCCGCGACAGCTGCGCCGACTGCCGCGCCCATCTGCGCAGCGTCCTGCGTCATGGGATTCAGCGCGTCCTTCGTCATGCCGATGACGCTGCCCATTGCGCCGAGGCTTACGCCAAGCCCCGCGAGGTCGCCCAGCGCGCCCGCAGCGTTCGCACCGCCGCCAAGACCGTTTTTCATCGCTTCCATGCCGACCTGCCGCGACGTTTCCTGCTGATAGGTGTAGCCCTTCATGCGCATTTCGGCGGCTTCCGCCTCGGCCTGCATCCGATAAGCCTCTGCTTCTGCCTGCTTCTGAATTTTGAGCGCTTCCGCCTCGCCCTGTGCGCCGATGATCTTCATCCGCGCCGCCGTCTGTGCCTCGACCGCCTTGCGGTCTGCCGCAGCTTCTGCCTCCGCCTTGCGGATACCTTCCTGCCGGACGAGCAGATACTGTTCGGCGTACTGCTCCTTCATGCGGCGGAAATTGGGGTCGTCGTCCGGCGTTACGATGCGGCTGACGTAGAACTCTGGCATCGTCAGGCCGTACTCATCCAGCGCGGCGTTGATCCGCTCGCGCAGCGCGCCGGAGAGTGCCATCAGGTGCTCGTCGATCTCCAGAATGTTAATGGCATTTTCCTTGATCGTCTGTGCAAGGTAGCTCTTGACCTGTGTCATGACCATCGAACGGAAGAAGCCCTTGCCGTTTCCGATGCCGAGCAGCTGCTCCTGCCCAAGCCCGCCCGTCGTGCCAACGACCTTTAGTAGGAGCTTGCGCGAATCGGTCACGCGAATATTGAATTCACCAGACGCACCGATCTCGATATGTAAGCCGGAGGCAGGGTCAAACAAACGCACCTTGCTGTCCGTTCCCCATTTGACGCCCATCTGCGTGGCGAGGTTGATAAAGTAGACCTCGGAGTGGAACGTGCCCTCGGTGTCGGTCGGGAGCTTGTAGATCTTCTCCAGCAGCGGAAGCTGCTGCGTCTGCAGCGTGTAGCGCCCCGCTCCAAAGAGGTCGAGCGCCTGCCCGTCACGGAAGAAGATGGCCTCCTGGCTCTCGTGGACGATCAGCTGCGAGCCGAAGTTAAAGTCCTCGATCGGGTGCTTCCAGACGAGCGTTTCGTTGTCGCCCTCGTACTTGATGATGCTGGCAAGGCCGTCCTTTTTGATCTTCTCAGTTGCAACCCGCTCAGCTACATCGTTCACGCAGTCGCAGACGGGGCAGGTGTAGGTCGTATCCGCCTTGCTCGCGTGCAGCTGGATGCCGCACTGCGCGCAGGAAAATTCTACGGTCTTGAGCTGAAGGGCCGTCGTGTTGACCGGCGTATGGCAGACGGGGCAGAGCGCCTTTTCGCCCTTGGACTGGTCATAGAGGACGGTATTGCCGCAGTGCGGGCATTCACGGGTCGCGAGCCGTTCCGTCCGCACGTCGATGGTGTGCCCGCACGTGCAGGGGATCCTCCGTTTTGCAAACAGGCCGGTGCTGGCTTCGGCGTATTTCCCGCAGTTGGGACATTCAATTACAAATTTGCTCATTGCTGTTTCATTCCTTTTCACGAATCTTCCAGTTTATTCAACGCATCCATGATCTTATGCTCTATCTCAAGTAACTGATACACCTTTTTGTTGAATGCTGACGGAAAATGCCCAGTTTCAAGCCATTCTTTGATTTCCGGTTTGATGGCAAAAACATATTTACTGCATAATTCCGCTGCTGTGTTCTCGTCACCTGAGTTCGCTTTTCCTTCAAGAGATCTTTGTGAGATATCATGAAGGTGTTTTCCTTTTTTTAATAACATCGCATCTATGCTTTGCACAATCTCTCTGCATTTATTTTGTTCAAAAGTATTGTCTCTTCGATTTATACAAGCTGTTTCACATTTTTTACAAACCAAAATCTCATGCAGTTGATCAAACGGTTCATTGCATTTGCAGCATCGTTGCCTTCCGTCATATGTATTGTTTCCGTTCATTTTATTGCTCCTCACTTATTCGGTAATTTGATATCCGTCCAGCCAGATAAGTCACACTGCCCATCTGTATTCCTGCCTACCGCAACAACAGTGCCGTCACTTTTTAATCCAACAGTGAAACTGTATCCTGCGCTGACGGCAACGATATCTGTCCAGTCGCTGACATCGCACTGGCCATAACTATTATCTCCCACGGCGACCACAGTACCGTCACTTTTCAGTCCGACAGTGAAACTGCTTCCTGCGCTGACCGCCACGATGTCTGTCCAGCCGCTGACTTCACATTCACCATCCCAATTACTTCCCTCAGCGACCACCGTGCCATCGCTTTTCAGCCCTACGTTATGCTGGAAGCCTGTGCTGACAGCCACGATGTCTGTCCAGCGGTCGAGGCCTTGTATACGATATTCATATCCTACAGCGACCACTGTGCCGTCGGTTTTCACTCCAACGGTGTAGTCGTCTCCTGCACTTATTGCCACAATGTCCGTCCAGCCGCTGACATCACATTGGCCATACTTGTTATACCCCACAGCGACCACCGTGCCATCGCTTTTCAGCCCCGCGGTGTGCCAACTTCCTGCGCTGACGGCCACGATGTCTGTCCAGTCGCTGACTTCACATCGGTCACACCAATTACTTCCCCCAGTGACCACCGTGCCATCGCTTTTCAGCCCTACGGTGTGCTCACTTCCTGCGCTGACCGCCACGACGTCTGTCCAGTCACTGACATCACACGCACCATCATCATTATCTCCCACAGCGAGCACTGTGCCGTTTGATTTCAGACCAACCGTGTGAGCTCCTCCTGCGCTGACAGTATCCCGAACCGCTACGACATCCCACAAGACTTGACTGCGTTCAGACGAATCCCGATAATCGCCCAGTTTTCCGAAGGCAATCGCTGCTTTCGCTGTCTCGCCATTTTTTTGAAGCTGCTCAGCGTGCGCATGCGCTTTTGCATTTTCTGCGTCTTTATAATCACCCGATGCCGCAAATGCTGCAATCGCGCCGTCATAATCCCCGGCCGCAAGCAGCTTTTCAGCCTTGGAATAGTTTGCAGCTGGCATAATAACCTTCGTGACAAGCAGAATCACCATAATCACTGCGGCAATGATACCGGCGGCAATTGTGATTTTTCTCTTCCGCGCCGCTACCGCAAGCTCGTCCTGTTTCTGCTTCTCTTCAGCTCGCTTTTTCCGCTCCATACGCAGGCGCTCGAGTTCTTCTGCATTTCTTTGATCTTCCGCTCTCTTTGCAAGCGCTTCTTCATGCTTTGCAGCCAGCTTTGCTTCCGTTTCCTTCAAAAAAGCCTGATAAGCGTCGATCACACGCTGTTTTTCAACCTCTGTTTCGCGTTCTGCATTCTCCTGCTGCTGGCGCAGTGCGTCCGCAAGCGCGCTGCGCAGCGCGCCGCATTGTGCCTTTGTCTCGCCGGAAGCGTATTTTTCTGCACGCGCAAAATTCCGATCGGTATCGAGCATCTGCGCCGCACGCTTCTGGGAATTACGGAAATATTCAGCGCGGTCGGCGCAATACCGCCGGTCAAATTGCAGCGCCTTACGGATTTCTTCCGCTGGATAATAATCCGCAACCTGATATTTTTGAATGCATGCCTCAATAAACGCTTTGTCCTCTGCGCAGACTTCTGCGTTTTTCCTTGTCGGTACAGCGTTTTTTACCTGTTCAATGTAGAAAGCAGCATATTTTTGCGCGGACGGTGACTTCACTTTCGCCAGGAACTTTCCCAGATACGCCGCGCCGCATTCGGCGTCCTGATTGAGTACCTGCTCGAAGAACTCGTCAGCCTTTCCCCAATCGCCGTCCTCCAGCGCCATGCTGCCGCGCTTGAGCAGCGCCTGTACGTTGCTGCCGCCCTCGTTATGTACCACGACGGTTTCTTTGACTGTTTCCTTTGCCGTCTCCTGCGGCTTTCCGGCATCCACAACCTTTTTGACGCCGCGGATGAGATCCTGAATAAAACCGATTTTGCCCATATCCTGACTTTGCAGCATACTGAGTTCTTCTGGCATATCATAGGGATCCATATCTCGGTAGCAGGGGATGAGCAGACGGCTGCGGTCGGTGCGCATGAGCGCGAGATACCGGCTCCATTCATTTTTGACCCAGACGGCGTTCAGATATTCCGGCTTCGTGCCGACCACAACCATGACCTTGGCCGAGTGCAGGGCAGCAAAGATATACGGCTCGTATTCCTGCCCGAGCTTATCTTCCAGCGTGATGCGCGCGAAGAAGACCTTATAGCCCGCGTCGGTGAGCTGGTAGTAAATATCCTGTGCCAGCGCGGAATCCTTCGTCCGTTTGCCGTTCTCGTCGGATTCTTTGTAGCAGATGAACACGTCAAACGGCGTTTCCTTCTGCGAGATCGCCAGAATGTCTTTCTGCAAGCTGGCGATGCGCTGCGCCTCTTTTTCGTACAGGCTCCGTGCCACGCCGTCGGAATATTTGAGTGCGGCCTGATAATCCACGTCGTTCAGAATGCTGTCAAAGCTCGCGCGGTGACAGGTCGGGATGCGTTCGCCGGAAGCCGGGTCCTGCACATACTCGATGCCGTACCGGCAGAGCAGCAGGTTCCAGTGTGCCTCGGCATCTGCATCGTTCTCGCCGATCAGCCGCTCGTAGATCGCCGCAGCCTTGTCAAATTCACCGTTGCGTCGCAGATGTGTACCGCGGTTGAATAAACTCAGCCGCTGGTCGTCGTCCGTCTTCGGCAGCGTCATCGTGCTGCCGCAGTATTCACACGTTCCAAAAGTCTTATCCGCAGAGATCTCAATATCTCCGCCGCACATCTTACATTTGATGATCGCCATGGCTTTTCCCCTCTCTTTCTATCCGCTTCAATCGCCCATGCCTTTTCGGAAAAGCTTGCAGAGGCAGCCGATGCCGCTGCAGATCGCGCCCAGCAGCGCTGTCCCAAAGATCATGCCGATGACCTCCCCGAAACTGGGCGACTCACCCGGCATCAGCAGATTGACGATGATCACAAGAATGGCGTATATTACGCCGCCGGCCGCCGGAAGATTCGCGAACGCCTCGGGTGTTTTGTGGCTGCGCATGATGATGCCCTGCAGGATCGTGAAAATAAGATAGATACCCAGCACACACAGATACGTTCCGCCGCTGTCCGCGGCGAGGATCGCGCGGAATACAGAGCTGAACGCCACAAACGCGGCCAGCGCGGCGCACAGCCCGATATGCAGTGCCACGCCGCGGCTCCTGCGCCGCTGTTTTTCCTCTTCGCGGCTGCGCCGTTCCGCTTCGTCACGCTCGGCGCGCTGGCGTGCCTGCTCCTCACGATCTGCCTGCTCCTGCTGCTTGCGCACGGCGGCCTCTTCCTGCCGCCGCTGTTCTTCCTGCTGCTTCTTCTTACGTTCCTCCCGCAGCGAGCTTACCTTCAGCATCAATGCGCTGCTGCGGGACTTGGAATCGACATAGTCACCCAGCGCGTCGAACCGCGCCGCGAGTGCGATCATATCGTTCTCCGACTCGGCCATCGGCTGATCGGAGACTGCGCGTGTGTACAGCAGCTTTTTCTGCTTCATCCGCAGCTCGTCGAGCGTCTGTTTGTAGCTGCCTGCCGCAAAGCGGCATGCCTTGCAGTAATCGGGATATGTTTCGAGTGGCCTTGGTGCGCTGACCAGCGCCTCTTCGTTGACCGTTTTGATCTTCAGCTCTGCCAGCAGCAGATACATATACGCGTGCGGCTCTTCCGGGTCGAGATCGAGCACACGGTTGGCATACTGCCTTGCGCTGGCAAAATCGCCGTCCGCCAGATACATGCCCGCGCGCTTTAAAAGCGGCGCCTTCGGGTCGGCTGTCTGCGGCTGCGGCGCGGGTGCGGGCGCAGCGGTTCTGCCCAGCAGTTTGTCGATCCCGCGCAGCAGATCCTGCGTCGCACCGATCTTGCCGAGATCCTGTGCCTGCAGCTTTGCGAATTCCTTCGGCATGTCATGGGCGTCGATGTTCTTATAGCACGGAATGAGCGACTTCTTCTGTCCGGCAGCAATCAGCTGTAAATACCGGCTCCACTCGTTCTTGACCCACGGGGCGTTATAATACTCGTAGTCCGTGCCGACAGCCAGCATGACGCGTGCGGAGTTGAGGGCTGCAAAGATATACGGCTCGTATTCCTGCCCGAGCTTATCCTCCAGCGTGATGCGGGAGAAGAACACGCGATAGCCCTTTTCCGTCAGCGCATCATATAAATCCTGTGCCAGAACGGAATCAAGTGTCCGCTGACCATTCTCATCCGTCTCTTTGTAGCAGATAAAAATATCATACGGCGATTCGTTATTCGCTATCGAAAGAATATTCTTTTGTATCTCGGCGATTGCCTCTGCCTCTTTTTCATAAATGGCTTTCACAGAATTATCCTCGGCATACTCGACCGCCTGTTTATAATCAAAGTCCGATAAAACCGACTCGTTTTGCACCCTGTGACAGGTCGGAACGCGCTTGTGCGTACTCGGGTCTTTGACATACTCGATTCCGTATCTCGAAAGAACACAGCCCCAGTGTGCCTCCGCGTTTTTGTTATCCTCTGACAAAATGCTCTCATATGCGGCAAGAGCCTTGTCAAATTCGTTTTGTAATCTGAAATGGTTTGCTCTGTCGAACAAATTCATTATCCGTTCATCATTTACATTCGGAATCGTCATAGTACTGCCACAGCTGTCGCACACACCTATATTTTGATTCTCGGTAATCTCAATATTACCGCCGCACATCTTACACTTTAATACTGCCATTTGTTTTTTCCTCCGTATAACACATATAAATTTCCCTGTTCATCACCGCCAACAATCGGCGAGGGGTTATTACTTCCAATAATTTTCTTTTTCTTTTAAAAATTCGTTATGTTTATCTTCCGCTTTTTTATCGACCACATTCACATAATCGCTTGCCGTATTCGACCCGATTATCCGAATAGCGAATATCGCAAGAAGGATTATATGCACAACCAATGTCCAAATCGGCGCAAACGTTATCACACAGGCAATGACCGAAAAAATCACATTCAACACCGCATATACAACGCTTGTGTAAATATAGGATAGTCCGGCGACCGCCTTTGATTTTCCTTTGCCATAGACGCACAGCGTTCCGGCAATGCCGCATATCGCTATATCCGCAAAAACA
>ERZ773108.3229-NODE-3229-length-12806-cov-3.615638_pt1 | contig 12806 bp, 9 predicted proteins | sample MGYA00580570_ERZ773108 | MGnify/ENA primary metagenome ERZ773108 (study PRJEB29015, sample SAMEA2737840) | human gut metagenome | biome: human gut; feature: human-associated habitat; material: faeces | place: China | collected 2012 ...
GGTCTGCGGGCCGCCGCGACGGATCCGTATCCGCGGGCTTCCCGGCACAGGGGATCAGTCTTCCAATCCCTGCAGTTCGCGCACCTTGTGCTCCAGAGCGTCGATGCGCTCCAGAAGGTCCACGATGATGGTGCCGCCCACCACGGGCAGCTCAAAGTCGCAGCAGATGCGTTCCAGTTTGCGCACACGGTAGATGTCCGCATCCCGGAAGAACTGGTCGGAGCCTTCCGTGCGGCTTTCCAGCCAGCCCAGGGCCAGCAGCTCCATCATGCCGAAGGGCTTGGAGACAAAGTCGTCCGCCCCGCAATCCAGCCCCGTCACCCGGTCAAACTCCGTATTCTTGGCCGTAAGCATAATCACCGGGATGGCCGCAGTGGCCGTGGCGGAGCGCAGCTTCTTCAGCACGGATAATCCATCCTCCTCCGGCAGCATTACATCCAGCAGCACCAGCTCCGGCAGCCGCCGGCCCATGGCATGCCAAAACTCCGACGGTCTTTCAAAGCCCGCCGCCTCATACCCCTGGCTCTGCAGGGCATAAATCACCAATTTACGGATGCTGTCATCATCCTCCAGCAGATAGATCATCCATTTCACCTTCTTTCAAATTGATTATACCGCATCCTTATTAAAAAGAAAATCCGCTTTCTGTAAAATCTATCTTAAATAATGCGTTTTTTCTCTGAAATTTTTGTCCAATTCTTTTTGCGATTTTTACCGGTTTTCTTAAATTGCTATCGACAATGTTCCGCAAATTTTGTATACTATTAAATTAGGAATAATAATGGGAGGGATAAGCGGATGGGTGTATCCGACGTCATAACCCTGCTGGGCGGTGTGGCACTGTTCCTGTACGGCATGAGCCTTATGGGTGACGGCCTGAAAAAAGTTGCCGGCAACAAGCTGGAGCTGGTGCTTTACCGGCTCAGCAGTACACCGCTCAAGGGCGTTTTGCTGGGCACCGGCGTCACCGCCGTAATTCAATCGTCCTCCGCCACATCGGTGATGGTGGTGGGCTTCGTCAACTCCGGCATGATGCAGGTCAAGCAGGCCATTGGTGTGGTCATGGGCGCTATTCTGGGCACCAGCATCACCGGGTGGATTCTGTGTCTGTCCGACCTTTCCGGCGGCAGCGGCTGGGTGGAGCTTTTAAGCACCGCCACCCTTACGGGCGTTGTTGCCATTGTCGGCATCATCCTGCGCATGGCCGGAAAAAAGCAATCCACGCTGGCTATCGGCAACATTCTCATGGGCTTTGCCGTATTGATGTTCGGCATGTCCGCCATGAGCGACGCTGTGGCCCCGCTGAAGGAGAGTGCGGCTTTTACCGGCATTCTTACCAGCTTTTCCAATCCCTTTTTGGGTATCCTGGTGGGCATCGCCTTTACAAGTATCCTGCAGAGCGCTTCCGCCGCTGTAGGTATCCTGCAGGCACTGGCCATTACCGGCGCCGTCACCTTTGAGGTGGCGTTTCCCATCATCATGGGCATCGCCATCGGTGCAGCCGTCCCGGTGCTGCTCAGCGCCCTGGGTGCCAACATTCACGGCCGGCGCACCGCCTTTGTCTATCTGCTCATTGATGTGCTGGGTGTTATAATTTGGGCCACCGTATTCTATGTGGTGAACGCCTTTGTCCATTTCCCCTTTATGCCCATGACCATGACCACCGTGTCCATCGCCCTGCTCAACACTCTGTTCCGCCTGGCCACGGTCATCGTTCTGACCCCGTGCATTGGGCTTTTGGAGCGATTTGTATGCTTCCTGATCCCGGATAAGCGCGGCGCCGATCCCGCACAACTGGAGATGGACCGGCTGGAGGAGCGCTTTCTGCAGCACCCCGCCCTGGCTATTGAGCAGAGCCGGGAGGTCACCGCCGCCATGGCTAACACCGCCTGCAGCAATCTGACAGCATCATTGGACTTGATCTCCAATTATAGCGACAAGGGCTTCCAATCTATTGAGGATAAGGAAAATACCATTGATCGTTTTGAGGACAAGCTGGGCACTTACCTTATGAAAATCACTGTCAAGTCCTTGAATACCCGGCAGAGTGAGGAGGTGTCCAAGTATCTGCACACCATCTCCGACTTTGAACGCATCGGCGACCATGCGCTGAACATCGCCGAGTGTGCCAAGGAAATCCACGAAAAAAACATCGTTTTCTCCGAGCAGGCGCAAAGGGAGCTCTCCGTGCTGCAGCAGGCCATCCGGGATATTCTGCACCTATCTGTGGATACCTTTATTGAAAGCAATGTATCAGGCGCACGCCGGGTAGAGCCCTTGGAGGAGATCGTGGACACCCTGTGCGATGAGATGAAGAGCCATCACATCGAGCGGCTGCAGCGGGGCGTGTGCACGCTGAACCAGGGCTTCGTCTTCAATGATCTGCTGACAAATTTTGAGCGTGTGGCCGACCACTGCTCCAACATTGCTCTGGCAGTCATTGAGCTGCAATCGGACTCCTTTGATACTCACGAGTATGTCCGCAGCCTAAAGCAGATGAAGGACGAGTCCTTCGCAGAATACTACGACGAGTACAAGCGGAAATACAGCATATAACCTGATCTATATAGATAAAATGCGGAGGCTATTGGAAAAACCTCCGCATTTTTATTCTCTCTCACAGATTGCCAGCACATAGCCCATAGGTGCAGGCAAAAAACGGAAGATAAAGCCTGGCGGTGCAGAAACGATCTCCTGTCCTTGCAGCAAAAACTCCGTCCGGCGAAACTCCATTAACCGGCCGCCCCGGCACTTAATCCAGCTCTCCTTCAGCGTCCAAAGCCGGAAAAAGCCCTCATCCCGCTCCGCCTGCGGGAGCGAGGTCAGCCACTGCCGCTCTGCCGCCGTGAGGGCCCGCTCCAACCGGGGGTGCACCGGACGGATCTGCTCCAGATCCACGCCGACCTCCCTTTCGCCCACAGCGCAGACCACAAAGCCCCCGCTGTGGCTGCAATTAAAGTGCAGGGACAGGTTTGTCAAGGGCTTGCCGTTTTCTCCCCGATAGAAGAAAATATCCTCCGGAGCGGAGCCGACAGCATCTGCCAGCATTTCCGCCGCCAGTTGCCGGGCCGAGTATTCCTCCGCTCGTTTGATCCTTATTTCCAGCGCCATCACCTTCCTTTCCAGCTTATGGTATCACATTGCACCGCGGTTTTCAATCCGTTCCGGCGGCTGAAGCCGGGTTATTTTCACCAGGAGAGCTTGGCCTTTTCTGCCTGTTTTTGTCAGTTAAGCTCATGGACAATCCATGCCCCACCATGCTATATTGATGCAGGATTTTGTCAAAAAGGACGGGCTTTTTTATGGCTGGGAATAATCGTTCTCTTATGGTCAAGGGCTACATCATGACTCTTTTGGGCGGCTTACTCTGGTCTGTTGGCGGCGCATGCGGGCAGGTTATATTCCGGGATTGCGGCGTCATCTCCGATTGGTTAGTGCCTATTCGTCTTTTCATCGGCGGTCTTATCACCCTTTCCGCAGCCGCCATTGCCGGAAATAAGCCTATGGCGATCCTGCGGCATAAGGAAGCCTGGCCCTCTCTACTGGTGTTCTCCCTGCTGGGCTCCGCCCTTTGCCAGTACAGCTATTATACATCTGTTCAGTACGCTAATGTGGCCTTCGCTACGGTGCTGTCCTATTGCAGCCCCATAGTCATTCTTCTGTGGAGCATTGCCTCCACCCGGAAAAAGCCGCATCCCTATGAGCTGATTAGCGTGGTGTTAGTGGTGCTGGGCGCTTTTACCTGCGTGACCCACTTCGACCTCAACACGCTGGCTGTGCCTGCCAAGGGCGCCATATGGGGCCTTATCAGTGCCGTGTGCTTCGCTTTTTACACTGTATCCCCCCGAAAGCTCATGCAGAAGTACCATGTTCTCACCATCACCGGCTGGGGCATGACCATTGGCGGCGCAGTGATGCTGCTGATCTTCCGCCCGTGGCACATCCAGGGTGTGCAGTTCAGCGGTAAGCTCTGGTTGCTGTTGGCCTGCGTTATTGTCCTGGGCACGGTGCTCTCCTTTAGCCTCTTTCAGAGCGGGTGCAGCATTGTGGGCAGCCTGGTGGGCAGCGTCCTGTCCTCCATTGAGCCGGTGGGCTCTGTGGTGATTTCTGTGCTGTTCCTGCACACCGCCTTCACTTGGCTGGATCTGCTGGGCTTCTCTCTGATCCTGGTCACCATTCCCCTAATGGCCATTGGCAAGGCCCGGGAATCATAAATACAAGCTAAAAGCGCGCAGGCATCACCTGCGCGCTTTTTTGTTATGCCGCTTCAGTGCAATGAGTCGCAATGCCGGTAGGGCACGTTCTGCCATTTGCCGCCGCAGACGCGGTGCATCTCCTCGGTCAGATGGTCCCAGCGGAGCACATCCTGCCGGTCCGGATAGAACTCCATAAACTCGCCCTCTACGAACGTATAGAATCGGGAAATATCCGTACACATGCCGAAGGTGGGCACCTGCTCCGTGGTCAGATGGAAGCTGCAGGGCTTCCCCTCCACCGTGCCGGCAAAGGTCAGGCCACTGTGATCCAGTCGAAGCTCGCCCTCACCGCAGATCACGGAAGTATTGTCTCCTTTGAGGGTCTTGTGTTCAGGCAGCTTGCCCACCCGAACATGGCCGCTGTATGTAAAATTCGGATCCTTTACATCTTCCTCCGCCTTTTTTCTCTCCAGCAGCACCCAATCGCTGACCAGCTCCGGACAGACGCTTCCCTCGCCCACCGGGCGCAGGTTATACCTTTCATCCAGGGATACCGTGTTGCCGCAGGCGGTGCAGCGCATTTCATTGCCGCTGCACTTCATTTGGTACATGGCACCGCACTTGGGGCACATATAAAGCAGCGTATCCAGTTTTTTGGCCATCTGTCCCTTGCCCCGGAAGGTCACCTGGGCCTCCCGGTTCCAGATATAGTCATCGTGGGCCAACAGACGGTTCATGGTGTCCTCGATCTCCTGGGGAGGCAGGCGCTTCAGCTCCTGAGGGGTGAACATCCGGTCTACCGTTACCTCCACCCGGCCCACACGCTCATCCAGGCAGTGCTTGGTATAGGTCAGGTAGCCGCCGGATATCTTGGTGTAGTACACCGTGACGCCCATCATCTTCAAAAACTTGCCCGTGCCGGCCATCACCGGCTGGGCCATGCCCGTGATGGAGCTCATTCCCTCGGGCATAATGCACAGGTGGCCGCCCCGGTGGATGATGCTGCGCATCTGACGCATGCAGTACAGATCCGGGGTGAAATTCTTCTTGGGAATGACCTGGGCCAGCTTCAGCAGCAGGCAGGCCGGAAATCGAAAAAATTCGTTATATCCCACCACATAGTTGAGCCTATTGGGATAACACACCGGGCCGGTGAACTGGTAGTCCACCCGAGAGGCGTGGTTGCTGATGATGATGAACGGCTCTCTGTCCTTACGGGGGTCTGCCTTATAGCGGAAGGTGGTATGTGTCTTCCCATTGAGAACCTTCACCACCAGCATGAGGATCCAATAGAGAAGGCCGTTGGGCGTTTTCACCTGTCGGGCCAAGAGCTTTTCCTGCATCGTTTTTTTCATGGGGGTTTTCCTCGGCTTTCATATTCTATATTGGTATTGTAAGGCATTTTTCGGCAAAAAGCCACCTTTTTTTACAGAGGAATCCAGTTGCCTCCCGACGGCAGGTCAAAAACCGGTCTTGGTTTTTTCCAGTATACATGCTATAATAATATAAGCTATAGAAAGGAGCCCTGCGCCATGGCAAATTTCACACGGCGGGCAATCAAGGAAGCCTTCACCTCCCTGTTGGAGGAGCGCCCCCTGAACGACATCACCGTTAAAGATATTGTGGAGCGGTGCGGCATCAACCGCAATTCGTTCTACTACCACTACCAGGACCTCCCTGCCCTCATTGAGGAGATCATCAAGGAGGATGCCGAGTCTATCATCCAGGCCTACCCCTCCGTATCCTCCATTGTGGAGGGCTTTGATGCGGTCATCGAATTTGCCTCACGCCGCCGCCGGGCCATTCTGCACATCTACCGCTCCGTGAGCTGGGATGTGTTCGAGCGCAAGCTGATGCAGGTGTGCGAGTACTTCGTTCGCAGCTATGTAGACACCGCCTTGGCTCAGGAGCCCATCTCGCCCGAGGACCGAAAAACCATTATCGACTACTACAAATGTGTCTGCTTCGGCCTGACCGTTGATTGGCTGGACAGTGGTATGTCCGAGCAGTACATGAAATCCATCCGCCGCATTTTCCTCCTGAAGCGGGACATGGCCACGGAGGCCGCCATTCTTCTGCGGGATCAGGTTTAATACGAGAAAAATTAGGCACGGGACACCCCCGTGCCTAACTGCTTTTGTCGAAAAACTTTGTTTTTCAGAGAAGGAGTTTGCAGTCTGCTGCGCGCATAATTTTGAGCCGCAGGCTCAAAATTATACACTGGCAGCCTGAGAGGTATTTTCTCTTACGCACAGGTCGCAAGAGAAAATGGTTTTATTTTTTTGCCGCCTGCGGGCGGCAAACTCTGCGAGGCTTTCATGAGATAAAAATTAGGCACGGGACGCCCCCGTGCCTAATTTTTGGCCAATTTTACCGTCCGTGTCTGATTTTCAGGCACGGACGGTTTATTTGTCCATAGTCAAATGCCGCCGCAAGGTGTATTCTCTGCTCTGCAATCAAAAAAAGCAAAGAGGAGGTGCATCACATGAAGCTGCGTTCCGTAACCCCCATGAAAATCGCCAAATACGGTTACATTGCCATTTCCGCCATTTTCACCTTGGCAGGGCTGGCCATGATCTTCTATCCCACGCCGTCCCAATCCTTTATTGGTATCTTCTTCGGCATCGCCATTCTGGTCTTCGGCATCATCAAGCTGGTGGGCTATTGGTCTCGGGACCTGTTTCGCCTGGCCTTTCAGTATGATCTGCAGTTTGGCGTGCTGCTGTGCGTGCTGGGCATCATCACCCTCATCCGGCACAAGGACGCTGTGGCGTTCCTCTGTGCGGCCTACGGCATCTGCATTATGGCCGACAGCCTGTTCAAGATCCGAACGGCGCTGGACGCCAAGGCCTTTGGCATCCGCCAATGGTGGGTGACATTGGTGCTGGCCGGGCTCACGGCCCTCATCGGTCTGCTCATCACTCTATGTCCCGTGGCGGCCGCTCGGGCCGTTACGGTGCTGCTGGGTATCTCATTCGTGTCTGAGGGGCTTTTGAGCCTGGGCGTTGCCATCAGCATGGTGAAGATCGTGGACAACCAGCAGCCGGATGTGATTGTTTCGGATGACTATGAAGAATGGGAGGAATCGTAAATGCGTTTTGCAAAAGCGGTGGTCAAACACCGTATTCTGATCTTGATTTTGACCGTAGCCCTGCTGGTGCCCTCGGCCTTTGCCATGGCGGCCACCCGTGTCAACTACGACATGCTGACCTACCTGCCGGAGGATATGGACACGGTCGTCGGGCAAAATGAATTGCTGGAGGACTTCAACAAGGGTGCCTTCACGTTCTTGATCTTTGAGGATATGCCCAACAAGGATGTGGCAGCCCTAAAGCAGCAGGTGGAGCAGGTGGACCATGTGGACACCGTCCTTTGGTACGACTCTCTGGCTGATCTCTCCATCCCCATGGAGATGCTGCCGGACAAGGTCTACCAGGCCTTTAACTCAGACCACTCCACCATGATGGCCGTGTTCTTTGACTCCGGCACCTCTGAAGACGTCACCATGGACGCTGTGAAGCAGATCCGCACCATCTGCGGCAAGCAGTGCTTCGTGTCCGGCATGACAGCTCTGGTGGTGGATCTGAAGGATCTGTGCGAGCAGGAGGAGCCCATTTATGTGGCGCTGGCCGTGACCCTGGCGTGCGTGGCCATGCTGCTGTTTTTGGATGGCTGGCTGATCCCCTTTGTATTCTTGGCCTCCATCGGCGCTATGATCCTGCTGAATATGGGCACCAACTTCTTCCTGGGTGAGATCTCCTACATCACCAAGGCCCTGTCCGCTGTGCTGCAGCTGGCCGTGACCATGGATTACTCCATTTTCCTTTGGCACAGCTACAACGAGCAGCTGCCCCTGTGTGAGAATAAAGAGGCCGCCATGGCCAGCGCCATCCACAATACCCTTACCAGCGTCATCGGCAGCTCCGTCACCACTATCTCCGGCTTCATCGCTCTGTGCTTTATGAGCTTTACCTTGGGCCGGGATCTGGGCATCGTCATGGCCAAGGGCGTGCTGCTGGGCGTGCTGGGCTGCGTCACCGTGCTGCCGTCTATGATCCTGGTGCTGGATAAACCCCTGCAGAAGACCAAGCACCGCTCCATCATCCCCGATATGCGGGGCTTTTCCAAGAAGCGGGTGAAGATCTTCCCGGTGTTTTTGGTTGTCTTTGCCCTGCTTATTGCGCCGGCTTACTACGGCTATGAAAAGGCCAACGAGGAGGTCTATTACAACATGGGCCAGTGCCTGCCTGAGGATATGAATTATGTCATCTCTAACTCTAAGCTGCAGGAGGACTTCGACATCGCCTCCACCCATATGGTGCTGGTAGACGCAGGCCTCTCCCCCAAAGCCGTCAAAAGTATGATAAGTGAGATGGACCAGGTGGACGGCGTAAAATATGTCCTGGGTCTGGAATCGGTCATCGGTTCCCGGGTGCCTCAGGAGGTGCTGCCGGACAGCATTAAAGATATTCTGGAGAGCGACCGATGGGAGCTGCTGCTCATCAACTCTGAGTATGCCCCCGCCAGTGATGAGGTCAATGACCAAATTACAAGCCTTAACACCATTCTGAAAAGCTATGACAAAGGCGGCATGATCATCGGCGAGGCTCCCTGCATGAAGGATATGATCGAGACAACGGACCACGATTTCGCCGTTGTTACGGCGGTTTCCATTCTGGCTATCTTCATCATCATCCTGCTGGTGGAAAAGAGCCTGACCCTGCCGGTGATCCTCATTGCCGTCATTGAGCTGGGCATCTTCATCAACCTGGGCCTGCCCCACTATCTGGGCCAGAGCATGGCCTTCATCACGCCCATCTGTATCAGCACCATTCAGCTGGGCGCCACCGTGGACTACGCCATCCTCATGACCACCCGTTACAAGGCCGAGCGCATCGCCGGTCAATCTAAGAAGGACGCTGTTTGGACGGCACTGTACACCTCCATTCCCTCCATCTTTGTCTCCGGTATGGGCATGTTCGCCGCTACCTTCGGCGTGGCCTTGTATTCCGATATTGAAATTGTCAGCTCCATGTGCATGCTCATTGCCCGGGGCGCCGTCATCAGTATGCTGCTGGTGACCTTCGTGCTGCCGGCCATGTTCATGCTGCTGGACACTGTGATTTGCAAAACAACTTTGGATATGCGTCATATCCCGTGCGGCAAAAAAGCCAAGGAGGTAATCGAGCATGAGTAAAACCACTAAAAAAATACTTGCCATCTGCCTGTGTGCTGCCCTATGTCTGGGCGGTGCAGGCATGGCCTTCGCCCAGGCGAGCTCCAAGAAGGCGGACGATCAGCCCGTCTCCGCTGCCCAGCAGGCAGCCGAGCTGCAGCAGAAAATCTCCAAGGATGAGACCGTTTACGTCCTGACCGGCGCCGACGGCTCCGTAAAGAAGATCATCGTCAGTGATTGGCTAAAAAATGAACTGGGCAGTGCATCTGTTGCGGACAAGTCCGATCTGAGCGACATTGAAAATGTCAAGGGCGATGAGTCCTACACCATAAACGGCGACAACATGACCGTATGGGATGCCCAGGGCAATGACATCTACTACCAGGGCAATATCCAAAAGGAGCTGCCTGTGGGCCTGTCCGTGCGCTACTATCTGGATGGGAAGTCCGTATCCCCCGAGGAGCTCAAGGGTAAGAGCGGCAAGGTGACCATCCGCTTTGACTACGAGAATCGTCAGTACGAGACCGTTCAGATCAACGGTGTGAATCAGCGGATCTATGTCCCCTTCGCCATGCTCACGGGTATGATCCTGGACAACGATACCTTCCAAAATGTGCAGATCACCAACGGCAAGCTGGTTAATGACGGTGACCGTACCATGGTGGTGGGCCTGGCCTTCCCGGGGCTGCAGGAGAACCTAAACCTCAGCCGGGATGATCTCTCCATCCCCGACAGCGTGGAGATCACCGCCGACGTGACCAACTTCTCCCTGGGCATGACCGTAACCCTGGCCTGCAACGATCTGTTCAGCCAGCTGGGCGACGTGGATCTCACCTCCCTGGACAGCACCTCTGCCCTGGATCAGCTGACCGGCGCTATGGATCAGCTGCTGAGCGGCTCCTCCGCCCTATATGAGGGTCTGTCCACCCTGCTGGATAAATCCGGTGAGCTGGTGTCTGGCGTAGAAGAGCTGGCCCAAGGCGCAGCAGCTATCAAGAGTGGCGCCGATTCCGTGGACGACGGGGCAGCGCAGCTGAAGGCAGGCCTTGCAGACCTGTCCAGCGGGCTGAACACCCTTTCCGCCAACAGTGAGGCCCTGAACAGCGGTGCAAAGCAGGTATTCAATTCCCTACTGGAGACCGCCGCTACGCAGATTCGGGCTAAGGGCCTTAACGTGCCGGAGCTGACCATTGAAAACTATGCCGAGGAGCTGAACACCCTGATCAAATCCCTGGATGAAACCACCGTGTACGAGACGGCTCTGAAGCAGGTCACAGACGCTGTGGAGGCCCAGCGGCCGGTCATCACCCAAAAGGTCACCGAGGCCGTGCGCCAGCAGGTCGAGACGAAAGTGGCCGCCGCCGTCCGCCAGCAGGTGACGGAAGAGGTAACAGCAGCCGTGCAGCAGCAGGTCACCGCCACAGTGACCGATACCGTGCAGCAGCAGGTGTCTGAGCAGGTAATCCAGGCTGCCGCTAACATGAGCAAGGCAGACTATGACGCCGCCGTGGCCGCCGGGATGATCCCCCAGCAGACCCAGGATGCCGTAAATGCCGCCATCCAGGCGCAGATGGGCAGCGAGGCCGTACAATCCAAGATTGCCGAAAACGTCTCTGCACAGATGGCCAGCGAGGCTGTGCAATCTAAAATTACTGAGAACATCGACACGCAGATGAACAGCGAGGCCGTGCAGGCCACCATCACCGAAAACACCGATGCGCAGCTGCAGACGGAAGCCATCCAGGCCACCATTCAGCAGCAGACGGAGCTGCAGGTGCAGAAGGCCATCTCCGAAAACATGGCCTCTGACGCTGTGCAGAGCCAACTGAAGAAAGCGTCCGAAGGCGCCCAAGCCCTCATCGCTCTGAAGGCCTCCCTGGATGATTACAACACCTTCTACCTGGGTCTGCTGACCTACACCGGCGGTGTAGATGACGCCGCCGCAGGCGCCAACGCCCTCTATGCCGGGGCCGATCAACTGAAGGACGGCACTGCCCAGCTGCGTGCCGGCGCGGCCCAGCTCTATAACGGCGTGCTGCAGCTGCAGGACGGCACCCCCGCCCTGGTCAGCGGCGTGACGCAGCTGAAGGACGGCGCCATGCAGCTGTCCGAGGGCCTGCAGCAATTCAACCGTGACGGAATTCAGAAGCTTGTAAATCTGCTCCAAAATGATGTGGGCGACCTATCCGCCCGGGTGCAAGCCACCATCGATGTTTCCAAGGACTACCGCAGCTTTGCCGGTATCAGCGATGACGCCGAAGGTCAGGTGAAATTCATCTACCGCACCGACGAAATCGCCTGATTTCGAAGGAGGAGCAGCCCCACAACAAAGTGGGGTGTGTCCGGTAAGGGAAAGCAGACGCAAAAAAGAGTATACCCAACAAAAGCCCAGTTCGGTCTTGTACTGAACTGGGCTTTTGTAGCCCAAGGCAGCAGCCGGACGGAGATGATTGAAGAAATAAACGTACTGATTTAGCAATTCCGGCAAGTTGTCTGCATCTGCAAGTCCGTAGTCCAGATATAATTCTTCTTTGATCCAGCCATTTAGTGCTTCAATAATTGGGTTATCTGTTGGAGTTCCCCCTCGCGACATTGACCGAAGTATGTTATAATGTTCATGGGCGTGGCAAAATGCCCTGGAGGAGTAGACGGCTCCCTGGTCGGTGTGGAAGACTACCTGGGGTTTCTGCTCCTCTTTTTTGCCTGCCAGGCTATTCAGCTTGTCCAGGCAATGGTAATAGGGCTTGTTATCTCCTGCGATTGGAGAAACACTGTGGGCAATGATCTCGTTGTTGAATGTATCTAACAATAGTGTCCATTCCCATTGCTTTCCATTGTTCTTGAGTATTGTCATATCCGACACCACAATCTGCAGTGGTGCCTTTGCATTCCAGTGTCCCTTCACAAGGTTCTCATACTTGATGCTTTCTTCTCCCGGTGGCCGGTATCTGCACTTTCTAGCTTTGGAACGTATCCCGGCAGCTTTGCAGCATTTATGTGCCAGATTGTCAGAAAACACCCACCCTGTATTATGAAAGATATTTCTGGCAAGACGATGATAACCGAGGGATGGGTGTAATTCATGTTCCTCATGAAGCAGTTGTGTAAGCAGAATACGATCCTGTTCATAGCGGTTGAGCTTCCCTTGCCGTGATTTCCACTTGTAATATCCAGAACGGTTGATTCCCATAATCTTACACAGAAAGTCTACTGGATACTTTACTTTGAGTTCTTCGAGAACTTCGTAGTCTTTCCGCTGCCAGTAACGTATTCCCTGTTTGCACCAACTCCTTCCACCCAATACCCTTTTTTTAACCGGGCTATTTCTACTTCCTGCTTTGCCACCAGCAGCCGCAGACGTTCCACCTCTGACAGCGACTTCTTCATTATTTGTAGAACTTTGCGTACCACTCAGCGAACTTCCGCAAACCCTC
>ERZ773108.3231-NODE-3231-length-12801-cov-159.629531_pt1 | contig 12801 bp, 13 predicted proteins | sample MGYA00580570_ERZ773108 | MGnify/ENA primary metagenome ERZ773108 (study PRJEB29015, sample SAMEA2737840) | human gut metagenome | biome: human gut; feature: human-associated habitat; material: faeces | place: China | collected 2012 ...
AAATTGAAATTGTATCGGAAAGAACTAAATTTGGACTTAATGGAGCAATTAAGTCTAGTCATTTACCAGGTCCTGCCCCACTAGGATATAAGAAAGATGGGAATAAGAAAACTATTGTAGATGAAACAACTAAACCTATTATTGAAAGAATATTTAAAATGTATTTAGAAGGTAAAAGTTTTCAGCAGATATCAAATATCTTTAATGAAGAAAAATTATTAAATCCAAAGAAATGGAAAGACACAACTATTCAAAAGATAATTGATAACAAAATCTATATGGGAGATTATGAGCAATACAAAAGAATTGCTAAAAAAGAAAACAAAGAACCTGTTATTTATATGAATGTAGTTGAACCAATAATATCTCGTGCAATGTGGGAAGAATGTCAAAGACAAAAAGAAGTTAATCAAAGAACTTATACTAGAGATAGAGTTTATCTATTCTTTCAAAAGATTAAATGCCCTACTTGTGGAAGAATAATGAAATGTAAAGGTTCTGGTGGAAAGAAGAAAAAATATATGTATTACAATTGTGAGAAGTGTCATTTAAATTATCGTGAAGATAAAATTGAAGAATGTTTAATGCAATTTATTTATGACCTAGTTGAGTATGATATGGCAGTTAAAAAGTATTTTTTGCCTATTTTGGCAGACCATAAATCAAAAAAAACTGATGATATAGATAATGAGATTAAACAATTAGACAAACAAAAAGAACGCATTAAAAAAGCATATATGAATGGAATTGTAGAAATGGAAGATTTCTCAGAAGATTATAAACTAATTGAAGAAAAATTAGAAATTTTAGAACAAAAGAAATCAGAACTTTTAAATCTAGATAATATAACTTTTACACCACAGCAGTTAATGGCAGATAGAGATATTGAACGAAAAACTATGATAAGATTAGATACTTTAAATGATGTTGTAACAACAAATTGGGAAAGCAAAACTAAAGATGAAAAACAAGAATTTATATCTAAATTTATTGAGTCAGTTATTTTAACAAAAGATAAAAATAATGAACTTCATATTGATAAAATTAATTTCAGAAAGAGTTATATAAACAACTTAATGAAGTTTTTAGATAAAGGAATATTAGATGTATTAGTACCTGTTGAGGTAAATGGTAAAGAAGAATTTATTATTGGTAGTCCTAATATTTCTAATGAACAAGTACAAGAATATCTAGATAGATTAAATGAGTTTTATGAAACAAAAATGTATCAACTTTATGAAAGAGTTGATGAAGAAACTGGTGACATTATTGGAGAGTTTACACCTAAAAAGAACGAAAAAATTATAAGAATAGTACCTATTTCACCTACTGAAATAAAAACAAAATCAATTATAAATAAAGAAGATATTGAAACAAAATATGGAATTGTTACTTACAATCCTAACAAACCAAATAAGAAAGGAAATGATTAAATTATGGAATTAAAATATACAAAAACTGGTGATTATGAATTACCAAATTTAACTTTAAATGATAATAAAAAAGGAACAATTAATAAGTATGGAATGTTAAGACTTGATTATTTAAAACAACATAAAAAAGCACTTTACACTACACTTTTAATGAAAGATGAACTTACCAATCATCTTGTTTCAGTAAGTAAAGATGCTGAAACTTTATTAAATAATTTGATGGAAAGTTATAAAAAATTAGATGAAAAACTATCTGAAAAAAGTAAAGAAACAAATCAAATTGAATGGGTAAAACTAATGAATAATTATAAAAATACAGCTGAAGAAATCATATTAAATGAATTAATTTATACTGAAAATGTGTGAGTACGTACTCACATATCGTGTCTAGCAAGCACTGAATTTGTACTCCTGTAAAAATTCGTATATGGGAATTCCCATACCCTTAATGTTTAGAAAGGAGATTTTAAATTATGAGAATAAGAAATAATAAAGTTAATGTATTTTTAAGTGATGATGAGAAATTTATTTTAAAAAGAGACTCTTCAAAATTAAACTTATCTCAATCTGAATATATTAGAAATTTAATTGTAGGATATGAGATTAAAATTCCAGTAGTTAAAGAAGAACCTAAACCTAAAAAAGAAGAATATATCATAGAGAATATTGCTAAAGCACTAGAAGAAAATATTGAATGCTTAATTAAAGTAAAAAACAAATTTCATTATCTTGGATATTTTGAAGATGAACGAGCAATTGGAACTAAAATTGAATATTTAAAATTACAAAATACAACACTTAAAAAATATATACCTAATGAAAATGATAAAGACAATGCCAACTAAGCATTGTCTTTACTATTAAAATGGATCTTTTATTTCAAACTCAATCGCATCTTGTTTTAATAATTCCAATTGTTCTTCTGATAAATATTTTTTATTTATAATTGCTTGCAATATAAATTCGTCAAAGTAATTATCATTCATTATATAATACCCATCAACTTTTTCTTCTGTACCATAACTATCTTCTAATTTCCATCTTTGAGGTTTATTATTTTCTAATAGATTTACTCCACAAATTGACATACAATGATGAGGATATATATCGTGAGTATTTAAAGCATCTTCCTTTGTTAGAAAATCAAATCCAAATGTATTTTTATAATTAAATAATCTAGTATCTAATACCCCAGATTTTTTATCTCTAAACTTTCTTAAATTAATCCTTATATAAACTGGCATATTATCTTTAAGTTGTTTAATTACTAATTCCTTTATTTCGTTTATAGGTAAATTTAAAAATTCAACATAACTGCCTTGATAAACATTGCCAAGATATTTTTCCCTGTATAATTTATAGTATTCTTTATTATACATAGGTATATTACCTAAAGAAACAAAGTCATTTAAGTTAATACTTAAAAACTTATCCCTAAATTCTATCGGTGTCATATTTTCATATTTCACATAGTTTGATTCTTTATCTTTATATTCATAATCAAACTTCATTTTAGGTTCTCCTAAAATCTTTGATAAAAAGATATAATTTTCTTCTAAAAATGTTTCTTTCATTTTTCTTAAATCATCAATATTTGTATTTTCTCTTTTTGCATTTAATAATTTAATACAATCTTTTTTTACTTTGTCATTAAATAAACCAGTGATATTTTGCATTCTTAAACTTTCAAATACATCTGGCATATACTCATAAGGCATTAAACCATATTTGTTTACAATAGAAACAAACCATTGCCAATGACCACCCTCATTTACACAATATTGTAATATATCTTCTTTATCTACATATTCCCAGTCGGTATTTTGTATATTTATGATATTTTGATAAACATTATTAGATTTTTCTAATTTATCAAAAAATGCAATATAATTGTTTGATAATGCAAATTTTTTTAAATCGATATTCAAGTTTTTTGCCATATCATATTGAATAGTATTTAAACCACAATATATCCAACATCTATAATTATCTTTTTGGTCGTATCTTTTTCCGTCAGGTAATTCGATATTAAAAACGGGTTGATTTTCTTCGATTATTCTTTTATCGATGCAACTTTTTTCTAGTCCATTTTCAGTTATTGCATTTTCTATAATTCTGTTGAATGAATTGCTATTATATGTATTACTAAAATTGTTTATCATATCAAGTGTTATTTGTTCTTTCATAATTTTTCCTCCTTGTATAATTAAACATTAAGATTAATTTCATTAATATTATACATTAAAATACAATTTTTTTCCATAATCCCTTGAAAATATATAGGAAAATGATATAATTAATTTATCAGAAAGATTTAATCAAATCTTATAGTCTTAATTTCGCATACGTGTATAGTTAAGGCTCCATTGACGAATCTGTTCGGAAAATCCGAACTTGATATATAGAAATCAATCGAAAGATTGATTTTTTTATTGTTATACTCCCACGTTCAGCTTGGAAGTCATACAAAGAAATCATCCTAAAAGAAAGGATGGTGAACATTATGATAAAGATTATAGAGCAAGAAATAAGTTTTGATGATGATTTAAAGAAGAAATTAGAATTTATATGTGATTTTTGCAATACTACTCCAACATTTATTAATGGTAGTATTCGTAAAATTGATAAAACTAATTTATCTTATATTGAGCCACATAGAATAATCATCAATGACATAACATTTCTTGCTTTTAATTATTCTACTGAGATTTATATTAAAAATTTAAGCAAGAAGATACAAATAACAGAGTTAGAATCATATTTAAAGTCGCTAAACTAGTAATTTTGACAAATTTCGTTTATAATTAAATTAAGAAAACTTTATATTTAATTTATTTATGGGCGAAGTAGTATGAAAACAATAGTTAAGACTACTTTGCCCTTTTTTAGTAAAAGGAGTTGATTTTAATGGATGAAAATAAAAAGATATGTGGATTATATATGAGAGTTTCAACAGAAGATCAAGCACGTGAAGGATTTAGTTTATCAGAACAAAAAGAAAGATTAGAAGCATTTTGTAAGTTCAAAGGATATGAGATTAAGGATTATTATGAAGACGCTGGTATAAGTGCTAAAACAGGCAATGAAAGACCTGAATTCATAAGATTAATGGAAGATATTAAAAGTGGTAAAATTAACACGATAGTAGCCCTAAAATTAGATAGAATATCAAGAAGTATCTTTGATTGGGAAAACATTATGAAAACACTAGAAAAATATAACGTTGATATTGTATGTGTTAATGATGATATAAATACTACCTCTGCGAATGGTAAAATGATTTCTCGTATTATGATGAGTGTATCTCAAAATGAAATTGAGAGAACATCGGAAAGAACTAAGGTAGGATTAGCAGGTGCTATTAAACAAGGACACATTCCACATCAAGCACCACTCGGATACAAACATGAAAATAAAAAATTAGTTATAGACCACACTACAAAAGATATTGTTATAAGAATATTTGAGCTTTGCCATAGTGGTACATCATATCAAAAGATAAGCACACTATTTAATAAAGAGAAAGTCTTAGATAAAGAAAATTGGAGAGATTCAACAATATTTAATATCTTACAAAATGAAGTTTATAAAGGAGATTTTGTTCATGGTAAAAGAACTGAACATCCTACTTACTATGCTAATGTAGTTGAACCTATTATATCTCGTGAGTTATGGGATGAATGTCAAGTACAAAAGAAAAAGAATGCTAAAAGTTATCAAAGGACCTTAACATATCTATACTTACAAAAACTAATATGTCCTAAATGTGGAAGAATTCTAGGTGGTAAAGCTACTAAAAAGAAAGGTAACGTTTACTACTACTATTATTGTAATGAGTGTAAGGTTAATATTAAAGAAAATGTTATTGATAGTTATGTAAGCCAGTTTATGAAAGATTTAGTTGAATATGATTCAGTTGTTAATCAGTTCTTCTTACCTATGATTAAACAAAAGATAGAAAATCCTAAAGATAGCATTATTAAAGAAATAAGTGTTCAAAAAGAAAAACTAGATAGAATTAAACGTGCTTATATTAATGGAACATTTAGTTTAGAAGAATATGATACTGAGAAAAACTTTGTTAATAAAAAGATTACTGAACTAAAAAGCAAACTTGATGAAACTGAAATATGTGATGAATTAAAATTTACTCCTGAAGATATATTAGTAAAACGTGATATAGATTTCATTAACAATATACTATATCCAGATAAATATAAGAAGTTTAATCTTACTCCTGATGATTATGAACGTGAAGATAAGGCAAAACTATTTATGAATTATATTGATAATATTACTTTAAAGCAAGATAAAGATAATTATATTGTTGATAAAATAAACTTTAGAGAAAGTATTACTAAACCATTTAATGAACTCTTTGATAAAGGTTTTATAGATGGCAAATACGAAGCAAAATATGGTGAAGTAAAAGGAACTATTAGATATAGTGAATACTTACCAGATGACAAAGTATGTGAAGTAATAATGAGATTAAGACAGTTCTATAATGTTGGTTATTATGAAGCAGAATATTATAACAACAATAAAAAATTCTATTTTGATTTTAAAGATGATAGTACAATAATAAGAATATTCCCACTTGAAGACTATAAGAATATTGATCCTAATGTAGAAAAAGAAGTATATAACTTAGGCATTTTATATATCAATGAAGATACTACTGCTAGATTAGAAGATACTGATGGTGTATTTAAAGCAATACCTGATGTTTATACTTCAGTTACTTATTCAAAAGAGCCAATAACGATTAAAACTAAACCTATGCGTTATTGTGATGAGGAGGAATTAGAAAATGAAGAAAAACAATGAAGAATTAGTAATTCGTGTATTTGATGAAAAGGGTCCTAATGTTCAAGATGCAATACTTGAAGCATTTAGAAAATATTTAGATATAGAGCTAAAGAAACCAATTACTTATACACAAGTTGGTGATTATAAATTACCAAACTTAACTATAAAAGAAACTAATGATAAGCCATTAAATAAATATGGATTATTAAAACTAGACTATCTAAAAAAGAATAAGAAGGCATTGTATCAACAACTTCTGATGACAAATGAACTTAATAATTTTCTTTTTTCAGTCGGTAAGGAAGCACAAGAAATGGTAGATAGACTTATGGAAGATTATATTAAAAATGATTCTAGACTTTCTGAAAAAGAAAAACAACAAGACCAACTTTCTTGGGTAGGTCTTATGAATAACTATAAGTCTTGTGCTGAAGAAATAGTTTTACAGGAACTGATTTATAATTAGTTCTTGTAAAACAAATAAATTAACGTGGCACGTTTTGTTTCGAAGAAATGAAAGTGGCGATAGTTAATTTAGGGTTCTAGGGAAATCCCTAGCCCACAGGTAATTTTGATAGCATGTCAAAATACCTAGGGGGTTAAATATTTTGTCATAACAAAATTATATGTAAAAAAGGAGTGTGATTTTTATAAGTGAACTAGCATATTCACTACACTTAGGTAGTGATAAAAATAGAAAGAATGTTTCAAGAGAAAAAGCAAAAACAAACAATAGTGGAACTACTTCCCTTCCAAACAGTGCTATACAAAATGCATCTCACTTAACTAGAGTTGATAAACACAATTATAGAAAATATGATAACAAGGCAGAAGATATTGTTATTGTCAGAGGCACTACTTCTCTAGTAGATGATGTTAAGAATTTATATAAGCAGGAATTTCAAAAATCAGTTGATGAATATAATAGCATACAAGTTAGAGAAGGCAGAAAAATTAAAGACTACTTTACCAATGTTAGTAATAACACTAAAAACGATTTAGCTTGTGAAATTATTATTGAACTTGGAAATAAAAAATATTGGGATACTAAAGATAAAGAGTTTAAAATAAAAATGACTAATGTTTTTATAAAGCAAGTTAATGATTTAGAACTATTAGTCCCTAACTTTAAAATAGCAAGCACAATTATCCATTATGATGAAACAAGTCCGCATATGCACATAGTTGGAGTACCAATTAAATATAAAAATAAATATGGTCCATCTATACAAGTTGGGAAATCAGATGTCTTTACTAAAACTTCCCTTCGTAAATTACAAGATAAAATGAGAATACTTTGTATTGAATCGTTTAACCAAGAGTATAATCAAAACAGTATTTTAAAAGATAAAAAGAAAGATAGAAACAAAGATTTTCTTGTTTCTGAAATGGATAATTATCAAGAAATGGTAGAAGAATTAGACAAGCACCAAGATAATCTAAATAAAGCAAATGAGAAATCTATCAAACTTGATACTAATTCTAATGAAGTTAAAGATATAGTTGATAATCTTAAAAACTCATTTGGTAGTAAAGATAAATATGTATTAACAAAAAATGATAAGGATAAACTATTAAATTATATTGATAATGTTAATGATATAAATAATGATTACAAAAATATGAAAAGATTATCTAATACTCTTAACAATGTGGATAAAGAACTAAAAGAAAACCGCGATATTATTAACGCACTTACTGAAAACAATGAGGCATTAAATCTAAGAGTCAATACCTTAACTAATAAACTAACTGAAAAAGAAGAAGAAATTAATAATTTAACAAGCGATAATAATAATTTAAAAGCGGAACTAAATAAATGGAAAAAAAGATTCTTAAATATTATTAACTTTATCAAAAACAGATTATTAAGACCTAAAGATAAAGAAAGATATAATGAATTTACTATTGATTTATATACTCATAGGGCACTAGACCAAGAAACATTTGATGACATAAAAAATAACAATTCTAAAGACAAAAGAAAAGATGATTTTGAGCGATAATGCTTTAAATCATCTTTTTATACACCACATAATCTACTAGAAAATAATTCGTGATCTTCAACTCTCATATAATGAATTGTCAATTTTGTAAGCAAAAAGTACCAAGCAAATTGGCTTAAAGAATGTTCTAGGTTTATTTTTCCTTTTTCAATTAATCCTAGTATTAATTCTCTATTAAAACTTTGAACTCTAGTAAAATCTACATAATAACCTTCAATATTAGTACCTGTGAAACACATTTTTCCATTGTATTTATTATTTAATAAATCTTTTTTTTGATTATCATTGAATTCATTGGTATCATTATAAGGAATTAATGGTACTAATGTAATATATTTATCTCTAGTTAAATCACAACTATTTGATAAAACAAGAGCTTTAGTTGGAAATGCTTTATAATTTCCATTTTTATCTTGAATTTGAAATGGAATCACATCTAAAATATCTCCCTGTGTTATTCCATCTAGTTTTTCTGTGGTAAACCAACTAAATTTATTAATATCAAATTGTTCTAAAGCGTCTTTTAAACTTTTTTTCACACTCATATCTATTGCTGGAAATATTTCATTTGTATAATTAATAAATTCTTTTAAAAAGTTATTATTCATAATAATCTAAAAAGTTTTCCTTGATTGAAATTGAATGACTTTCAATAATTTTTTCTTCCGCATCCAATTCTTCTTTTCCAAAATATTTATTATCAGAGTATAAATCATATATGTACTCTCTATCACTATAAACTTTATTAATGTATACAAAATTATAATATTTATCAATATCTTGATATGTTCCATTGCTAACAATGTAAGGTGTATTTATAGTTTCTACATAAGCAGGTTGAATTGCTTGTTGAGATAAAGTAGATGCACTACTAAACATATATAACCACCTCCTATTATTTATTAATTATTTTCAATAAATCTTCTTCAATATCTTTTTTTGCTTTACTAATCATTTCTTTAAAATTACTTAATTTTAATTTATATTCTGAGTTAGTATCGAAAGAATATTTATCATTAAGTTCATAATTTATAATTATGCTTTCTTTCTCAACTTTTGATTCTGTTAAAGAAATTAATGGCATAATAATTTCATTTTGCCCTGGTTCCATTTTCTTTGTTACAGTTATTTGTTTAGCAGAATTTATAACAATGTTACGATAAAATTTATCATTTATTATTTCTGCAGTTCTAATACCTGCTTCACAATAATCACCAGTCATTTTATTAGATAATAAATTATCTTTTATCTGATTTACTGGTTTATTACTATCAATTTCACACATAGACATTATTGCACCATACAATATATTTAACCCTAATTTAGATGATAAAATTTCAAATATTTTTAAAGTTCTTTCTTCAATATATTCAAAACATTTTGAATAATTATGATTATAATTATTATCAAAATTAGTCATTAATTGAAGATTAATCATTGAAATATTTAATTTTGTATGCCCACCATCTGAAACTGCAGTCATTCTTGGATATTCAGGATTTATATCCGCAGGAACACCAATACTATTAATTCCGTGGAAATAGTCTTTTAACTCTTCTTCAAAAATATTTAGTTTATTTTTGATATCAATAACTTTGTTAAACCAAAACGTAACCACTATATTATTTATCTTCATATCGCTCCTCCTATAAATATTATATAAATAATTTATAAAAATTATAATTTATTTATAATTATTTAGATTTATGTTGAGATTGTTTTTCAAGTGTTAAAATATACTGAGTTAATTTTTTTCTATAATTGTTTAATTTAACATCTTGATCATAAGTTTTTGTTGCTTCTACTTCTGCATTTAATAAAGTTGTTGCACATGAAACTAAATCAATGTTTTCTGCTTTAGCCATTATTGCTAATTCAAACATCTCATAATATTGTGAAAAGTCTCTAAAAGATATTCTTTGTATATTTATTATATTTATCATTTTATCAAAGTAATTTTTTAAATCAACTTTACCTTCTAATCTTTTTTTTGTTATTGATGCTACAGAATTTCTTATTTCTTCGCTTATTTTTGAAAATTTTTCTTCATCATCATAAGTTGTTATAGGAAATACCACCGCATTTGATAATGCAAGTAAATAATTTAAAGGTTCTTTCACTAATTGACTTGCAACTGCATTTTTTAAATTATTATAATATTCAAAAAATTGTTGTAATGAAATTTTATTTATAGCAATATCTTTTACCATTGCTTCAAAATATTCTTGAACATTGTTTGTGTTTTTCTTTTCCATAAAGACCTCCTTATACAACTATATTATAGCATATAAATAAGACTTTTTTTCAAAAAATATATTCTCAAAACGAAAAAAATATATTATAATGTATATAGTGATTGATATTTTATATATCAAATCGTTAAGAAGTGAAAAGTTGTAGATATCTTCGACAACTGCTCCATTTGAAATCAACTTACGGACTTAATTGTTCGTAAGTTTTTATTTTATACAAAAAAGAGGAAAAAATTATCAGAATAATTTAATCCTCTTTTTATATACTTTTAAATTTAGGAGTAAAATTTGTGTCTAGCCAGCACTGAATTTGTACTCCCGTACAAATTCTATTATGGAAATTCCCATACCCTTTAATAACAATCTTTATTTTATATTTAACTTTCTTCTTTGATGAATTAATATGTACGCTAATGTTAATTGTGCTAACATAAAGAAGGCAGATAGTCCAAACATATATCTTAAACCAATAGCATACATGATTCCACATAAAAATGTACCAATTGCTTCTCCTAATGAACCAACCATATATCTTAAATTAGTATATGCTAATTGTTTATCAAGTTCGATACTATTAATATAAGGTGCATCTGTAACATTTTCATATGCCGTTGAAACTAGTAAAGACCAAGACATTGCACATATTACAACCACAATATTATTTGATAAAAATGCTAGAGTATAGCCTAAAAATCTTATTCCAAACTTTATAGTTATTGTAATGTAATCGTTTTTTGGAGTAAGAAATTTAAGAGCTACTATTCCTATTATATCAGCAAGTATTCCTATAATTAAAAAATACTTTGTTGCTGCACTATCTGTAAAATTTAAATAATTAGTTAGGGTTAGCATTTTTAATCCCAGTGCAGTAGAATATGCCACTTGTCCTATTAAATAATATATAATATAAGTTGTTCTAAATTTATTTGTAAAAATATATTTAAATATATTTTCATTCGAAGTTTTTGTCTCAACACTTTCTAGTTTAACATTAGATAGAATTATTAATGATATAACGGAAAATATAATTGAAATTAATAAACATAAATTATAATTAAATACTATTCCTAATATTGTTTTTCCAATTACAAATCCACCTATTAAAACTCCTAAATCTCGACCGGTATATTCTACTAACTTTCTCTTACTATATAAAGTATTACTTTTCTTAATCGTAACAATTAATGGATAAATACTAATAATTATTAATCGTTCTATGATTATATCAATAATAATAGATAAATTAATAAATGAACCTAAATTTGTATTATTTATAAAAAATAATATAACTAAATTTATTATTTTAATTAGTAAAGCAATTGTTATAAAATTTTTTATCTTATTTAATTTTATATATTTTGAAAAAATTAATATACCAATTACACAGGATAATGTTCCAAAACTTAAAATTCTACTTATTTGTGTTGGGTCAAGTCCATTATCTTGCATCCATAATTGTCTAAAATTATTCCATAATCCAATTGATATACTAAATAATAATAGTATAATTAATATTTTATTTTCTGTTTTTTTCCATATCTTACTCATTTATTACTCCTTTGATATTCCTTATTATTTTAAATTATATTCCTTTATTAATTGCATATCTCTGTTATAAACCCATATATATTTTATCATTGATATAAATGGATTAAATTTTTGGTTTGCTAACTGAATAGATTTATCCAATGTATCGCTTGTACAAAGTGTAGCGTGAGGTATATATTTTCTTTCTCTTCTTTTTTCTAACATATAATTATTTAATTCCATTAAAATTTCTTTATTATATGGTTCAATATATAATGTTTCATTATTACAAGTATTCAAATTTTTAAATTCTATATTAAAAGCGCCAATTTTTTCTACTATTACATCTAATTTATCAATAAATTCTTTTTCATTTTTACAATTATATAAATCAATAGTTATATGTGGCAACCAATTTCTTTTTCTATCTATAATCCTATTATTTTTTAAATAATCTTTAATACTTTAAATATAATATTTAGATTCAGTATCAAATCCATATTGTAATACATAATCGTACATAAAATACCTCCTGTAAAATTAACTAACAAAATTATACTATAAATTACAAAAAATTCCCATACTTCCTTGAAAAAATATGGGAATTACTATATAATGTTTTAGAAAGAGAGTGTTATAGTTCGTAAGCTGTTGCTTAACCGCTCCATAGTGAAATCTGCTCGAACTTTTCGAGTTTTGATAAATAACTAATCCAATTTGAACTAGTCAAGTAAAAGTAGACAGTTTATAAAATGATTCATTAAAACCCTG
>ERZ773108.3232-NODE-3232-length-12797-cov-150.240386_pt1 | contig 12797 bp, 12 predicted proteins | sample MGYA00580570_ERZ773108 | MGnify/ENA primary metagenome ERZ773108 (study PRJEB29015, sample SAMEA2737840) | human gut metagenome | biome: human gut; feature: human-associated habitat; material: faeces | place: China | collected 2012 ...
CTCTTTTTAATATACTATTTTTTTATTTGTATCTCCAAAATGGGATTCACATCATTTGTAATCTATTTTTTGTTGTCTTTATTTATATATTTTTTTAAATCCATAGATGGTTTAAAAGAAAAAATAAAGGAATATTTTTCTTTTCTCTTTTCTTGCAATTCTCTAATTTGACATTTTAATTCTTCATACTTTATTTCTATATTATTTTCCTTGGCATATTTCTTAATTTTAGATAACATTTTGGTAGAATATATATAATCAATTATTATTATTCCACTAAAAAACCCAAGTATGAATGAAAATGACATATTATTATGAAACCATTCTATTTTTTCTATAATAAAACCTGCTATAAAATAATAATATATTGCACCTATAATTGTCCATATAAGTGAAAATAAAGGGCAAATAATTCCTTTGTAATTTCCCCATCTATTACTATAATCCCATAATTTAACAGGTTTATTTACAAATGATAATCCACCTATTAATTCGATTAATGTCATAGAAGCTCCCATCAGCAATATTATTATTATACTTGGTAATTTTAGATTGTAAAATATCAAATATATACCTGTAAGTGCACATAATCCAAATCCATATATTGGTAAGTAAGGGCCTATTAAGAATCCTGGATTTACCCATTTTCCATGGACTATTCTTCTAAAAATTAGTTCTACTACCCATCCTATTGTACTCCCAATGTAAAATATAAATATAAAATTAAGTATTAAATTCATTTTTTCACCTGCTAGTCATATTTCATCTAAAATATAACATATATTTTTTTGATTTTCAATAAAAAAATTGAACTAAAAATAGCTTTTAAGTTCAATTTTATTTTTATTTACATTTTACATTTTTATCTTCAGAAGTCATTTTTTGAATAAATTCGTCTTTTGTAAGTCCAGTTATTTTATTTTCTGAATCTGATGAATTTAATACAGATTCATAATTCTTAATTGTTATGTTTTTTCCAGAGCATTTTACATCTATTTTTTTTGATTCATCCTCAGCAAATGAATTAAATAGTTGCATCAATCCACAATATTGTGAAGCTGTTGTATCATCCTCAAATTTAATTGTAGCATCTACTGTACTTACCTTGTTATCTTTCATATTGGCAGTTACTTGTAATTTCATTTTTTTGCCATCCTCTTCTGTTGTTTGTGTACAAACTACTTTATTGCTTCCACATCCAGTAAATAGTAGTAAAGCTCCTATGCCTAAAACTAAAGTTTTTTTCATTTTTTTCACTCCTTTTCTACTACCATTATACTAAAGAACAAACTTAATGACAATATTTTTAATTATAATGATACAATTAATAGTAAAATTGTATGTAAAAGATACCAAAATTAATAAACATTATTAAACCTATACAAATATATTTATAATTTAATTTAAACAAGCAAAAATGAGAGTTTTCGCTCTCTTCATGGAGCTATTATATAAATGGTTAACCCTCATAATATCACCATATAACTTTTAATATAATTTAACAAAATAATAAATCCAACACAATTTGATGAGTAAAATTTATTCATTAGTTTTTTTTATAAAATTTCCCATTCACCATTTCCTTTTCCATTTTTTATAGATATTAATCCTTTTTCTTGCATTTCAATCATTCTAGTTTTTATAGTTCTTAATGATTACCAATAATCTTAGCAATTTCCTCTTGCCTAATAGTTGAATTTTCTCTAATTATATTTATTATTGCTTGTTCTTCTAAAGTGCAACCTTTGCACTTTGAATCTATACTTGTTACACTTTGAACATAATCAATATGAGTATATCTATTTTTTAACCCATATTTTGTATCTGACAAAAGATTGTAAAAGAATTTTTCTAAATAACTAATATCTTCAAAAATGTTTTTTTCAAAATTTTTATAGTTAGCTCTAACTAAAGAATTTCTAAAATACCAAGAATTATTTGCAAATACCTCATCATTAATATTGAAACCAAATGTTCTTAAATATTTAATAATAAAAACTGCAGTTGTTCTAGTATTACCTTCACAAAAAGGATGCACTTGCTATATATTGGAAGTAAATCTACATAAATGCTTTATTGACTCATCAAATGATAAATCTTTATATGAAAAATTTTTTTCTTGCTCAAAATTATATTCTAACGCTGGCAAAATATTTTCAAAAGAAGAATATGTAACTGTATCTTCATTTAAAATCCATTCATCTTTTGTAAAATTATAATTTCTTATAATTCCTGCCTGTTTATATACTCCAGTAAATAATCTTTTATGAATACTTATTAACTCAGTAGGATTAAAATTAAATGATTTATCACTTAATATTTCTGTAATTCTTACTGATACTTTATCTGCTTCTTCATTACTTTCTTCTTCTGATTTTCTATTATCTAAAACTTTATAATAATTATTAATTCTTTCCTTGACTTCTTCTAGATTAATCTTTCCTTCAATATGTTCTTTGGCTGTTTCAATCAAATATTCTGAAGGTTTTAATTCATCTACTTCTTGAAGTCCTATAGCTGTTTTCTAAGTTTTTGTTTTTTCTACTTGAGTAGGCTCCCATTGTTTTATATATTCAGATAATTCTAAACTCCATTTTTCTTTTTTTCTATATAAATTTATCCTCCTAACTATATATATTATACCAGATTTTATCTATTTCAAAGTGCAAAAATTGCACTTTGAAGCATTATATTTGCACTTTAAAAGAATAAAATAAAGAGACTAAACAAATGAGTAGATTTAATTAAAATTATTTTGTTGCGGATATTTAGGGCATACTAAAATTTAAAAAACACTTAAACTTGTGCTAACCTATTTATTAGTGCTTTAGATTAATTTGTAAATGTTATAGATAGTAAAACCGATGTCAATTAGTCATCGGTTATTTTTTATATTGGTAAAAAATCTCTAAATTTTTTTTATGCCTTTATACACTTTCGGCCACTTATTATTTTCTTCTAAAAATTCAATTTCTTTCATAGTAATTGTATCAATAATCTTGATAATAAAAACACATCTATCTATAAAAGAAAAAATCTATTTTTATAATATATCTTTACAATAACATTGTATTACTTTTTTACATCTTTTTATATGCTTGTTGTAATTATTTATATTTTTTTACTTTCTTCAGTGAGAATTCCAGTCTAGTTATTATATAATTTAGTATATCCTAGCAAACTTTTATAAAATAAGGGTTTAGAGTAAAAAAAAATTAGCTCAAAAGCTAATTTTAAAAATCTGCCATCTAAAAATACTAAGATGCAAAACATCTAATATTAAACAAAGTGTTGCGTGCAAACCCATTTATAATTAAGATCTTTTAATATTTTGGATGCCACTATAAGCTTTATGTCATTTTTAGCATTTTTAATATATCTAACAAAATACAAAGGGAAATTCACAATGTTCTCCTGATAAATTCATAATTAAAGTCATTGGAACATCTAAACCTGCAATAGTTGTAGTAATAATAGTATTATCAAAGAAGTCTATACAAATATAGTTTTATTAAAATCTGATTCTTCAATATCTTCTACCATACCTAATATATCATAGTTATATTCATATTCTTCAAAAAGAAATATATCAGTAATATTTTCAATATTAAACTCTTTAATCATTTTATTATTGTCCTCTAATGCATCTGCATCATCTAACATAAAAATACTTATTGTATCAATTTTAATCAAACCATCTTTATAATCTAAAACTTTACCTACAACTACTTCTACTGTATTATCTTTTCTATTATGCCAAATACAATGAACATATAAACCTACTATACTTTTGCTAGTTCTTCTGTTATTTTATTTTTAGTATTTAATCTTATCATTCTACACCTTCCTATTTTATTCTAACATTTATATTTTTCTAATATAAGAAAAGGATTACATAAACTGTAATCCTTATAAATATTTTGTATAATCTATATCAAAATTTCATAATCCAAGCTGTCCATTAATTGATTATTAATATTCAATTTTTTAACATTTGTCAATTTCCAAGCATATCCACTTTGATATTTATCACCATAAGCTATATTTTTTTCTGCTATTATTTTTTCATTCCTTCTGCTATTAACGTTGCCATGGTTGTTTTAAAATTAACACTTTTATATGCTAATCCTCTTTTTCATTAATCTTTTTATTATTAAATATGTTTTTGTTGCATAAATTATAATATTCTTTATTAAATTCAAAACCAATACCTTTATATTTATTATTTCTACACCAAACCAATGTAGTTCCACTTCCTAAAAAAGGATCTAAAATGTATTTATTCTTTATTGCAAAACTCTTAATTTGCGAAACCAACTCCAAAGGGTATGGTGCAGTATGCTTGTATTTATTTTCTCCTTTATTATTTATTTTGATTACAGGGCTTATTTTAACAATTTTACTGTTATCACTTAAATCATTTCCCTTATTAAATACAAACATATGCTCATAACAATTTACTGGTTTGATATAGCCACTAAATAGATTTATAGTTGAGTTCCTTTTAGACTGAACTTCACCTTTATCCCAGATTATATTACCACACAAATTGTAACCTATAATTTCAAAAAACATGCATGATAAAAATCCTAATTGTATTCTGTGCTTAGACATATTAGAATTAACATAAACATTATCCTCTGAAACAATATCACCAATATTATATAAATAATAAGAATTATTAACTAATGATGAATATACAGAATTAGCATTAATCATCATATCAATTAAGTACATAATTAAATTATCCCATTGAGAATATTCTCTAGCATTATAATAAGGTGGAGAAGTTATAGCAGTACCTATTTGATTATTTGCAATTTTTTTCAAATATATAGATGAGTTTTCATTATATACATCTAGCTCATTAGTTATTTTTACATCTTCTAAAGATTTCTGAATATTTATTTGATCATGTATTCTATTAAATAATTTAACAATAGGTAATTCTTCATATGTGATATCTGATAATTCAAACAAACTCATATCATTAACAATTATTATTTCCCTGTCAGCTTTTTTGTTAATATTTTTATAATTTATTAAACCTATTTTTTCAGAATCCCAAGAATATGATTTTATTAAATACTCTATATAATCTAAATTTGTATCAAAAATATCTCTATGCCAACTTTTATATAAATCATCAGTGATTATATTGCTCTTATTACCCTCTGATAATTTAAAATATCTATATGTGCCATATTCATCAAATCTTTTACCTCTACCAGATTTACTCCTATCAGGACACATTGGATTTTTACATTCCCAACTTCTCAAAAACATTTCTGGATATGAATTTCCCTGTTGAATAGTAGTCATACATGATGGACACAAAACATTAGTATCATCTAATTCAATTTTCTTTAGGACTAATATCTTTTTACTCATATCAGAACTTATATAACAATCCTCAAATTTAAATCCACAAGAAATATTATTATAAAAATCTGAAGACAAATTATCAAAATTTTCTATGCTTCTTTCTTTTAAAAATTGAGATAATCTTTTTATTTGCCTTTCCTTGTGAAATGGAAAAAACTTACCGTTAAATTGAATAAAATTTTCTGCAAATACACTCATTTTATATATTATCTGCCAAGTAATATTTTTACCATTATCGTCAATTAAATCCCCATCAAAAACTATAGTCAAATATCTATAATTTTCTAATTTATCATATGTATTACTTACAAAACTGGTAAGTTTATCTATAGAATAGTTCAATTTTGAAAATAATTCCTGGTTAATTTTTAAAATTAGTAATGAATAATCCCATTTTTTTCTTTTCTTATTATATTGTATTAACCATTCTTTTGTATTATCACTAACTCTATTACTACCTACATCTTCTATTCGTTTTTCTAAAGATGCAATGATAGTATTTGAATCATAGTTTTTTAATCTCGCTATAAAATCGTCTAAAACTTCAGATAACTGTTCCTCAGTATATAAAAACTTCAAATTATATTTGTTGGGTAAAGAATAATAATACGCTTTTCTTAGTTTATTTCTCTCTATTGTATCAATAGTTATACCCATATCTTTTTTTATTTTTTTTAATTCTTTAACAAACATATTATCATATTTTCGACTAACATCAAAAATAGCAGAAATTAATAAACACTCTTCAATATTATTTGGCAGTAATTTTTTAATTTCATTTATTTTTTTCATATTTTTTCCTCGTTAAATATCATTTGTAAAATCAAAGAATTCTTTAAATTCTTGTCTTTTATTATATATTTCTTCCTCATATTCTATATAACCACTTAAATTAAAATCTTGTTGCATCATATTTGAAAGATGATATGACCAAAATAAATTTGTGGGTCTAGCTGGGGATAGAACACATTTTCTTTCATTATCCCAATAAAATAATTCCTTATTTACAGCTTCATTATGTGTTATATCTATACTTTCTGGATCAGCAGATTCAGTAATATTAAAACTACATATAGAAATATCTCTCAATTGTATTGGATCTAATAATCTTTTTTCATCAATTGCCATAGATGGATGCATATTACAATACTTAAATAGTGAAATAGTATTACCATTTAAATCATAAGTTATTTTTTCCACCATCTCAGACAATTTATCAAATATTTCTTTATGTTGTGCTTTTTTATCATCAGGTAAATTATCAAAATCTATACTTCGCATTGCAAAATATGCTAACGTTAAATCAATATCTAGGCTTACTTCAGCATTTGCATATTCACAGGCAGGATTAAATAACGTTATTTGATTATCCTTATGAGTTTCAATAGTATCTTGTTGCCCACCTCTTATAGAAACAAATAAAAAACCCTTCCACTTATCATTACCAACACCCGATCCTAGTCCATCAACAGTCTTTTCTAATATATAATTCATATAATTATCTTCATTAATAATTATATTTTGTCCATTATACTCAACTTGAGTATTGTCAATAAACTTTGAAAAAGCTAGTCTTGGAATAGATGATGAAGAACTACCATTTTCCGATCTAAAAGTTATTATAGATGAAACATTTTCATCTGATCCCAATCGCTTTTTCAATTCAATAAATAGTGGATTATTTTGATTTTCCTCATCAAAATAATCATTATTCATAAATTCAACAACTATTCCATTTTCAAAAGATTTTAGTTTATCTAAATCTAAATTATTCTTTTTAACTGTTTTCCATGAAATTAACACTCTATTTTTTCTTGGAGTTCTTTTTTGAAATAACTCTTCAGGAACATTATACATACCTGTCTTGTTACAAATATTGTTAAATTTGGTTCTAATATTTTCACCATATGAGCCAAGATATTCAAAACATTTTAATTTCATACTTCTCTTTTCTTCAAACATATTAAACCTCCATCTTATTATTCCTATTAACAATTATAACATATTTAAGCCAAATTTTCGTAAGTTTTAACCAATTTTTAATTTTTTGAAAGCATTCATACTATAAAGTAATGATTAACAAAATTTGATACAAATAAAACAAATTAAAACAAACATAAATAATGAGTTGCCATCTAAATGCCACCTAGAGCATAATAAAAAGGCTATAAAACCTTATAAATAAACAAAATGAGAGCACAGTTAAATGCTCTCTTCAGGGGGGACTTTATTAATAGTTTTCCCTGATTTAATCAGTTTATTTTTGTCTTTATTTTAAAACTTTTTAGCATTTTAGAAAACTTTAAAGATTATTGTAGTTTAATTTTATAAGTCATAAAGAAGTCATAAAAGTTTATTTTATTAATCTAAATATTCTCTTATTAAAATTTCATTAATTTTGATTAAATTATTGCACCTGTTAAGACACCTTTTAGAATTTATGGTATATGTTATTTATAAATGTTATATTACTATTATATCATTATTATTGCTATATTAGAAGATATATTATTTATAATATAAAAATTATTATAATTGAAAGGTGCTGAATTTTAAATATGACAGTAGAAGCAAAAAAAGAAATATTAAAATATATGATTTTAAATGATAGGTATTTTCATGATACTTACTCCTATAAACTATTAAGACACAAATATTTTGATAATGTAATCAATAATATAAGTGAAATATCACTTAATTATAAAAAAGTTATAGAAAATGATAAAATACAAGCTAACCAATTTCTAGATTTATTAGAGTTATTTATAAAAATAGTTAAAGAAAGATTTTTCAATGTTTATCATATAGAATTCTTACTTTGTGAATTAATACAAACAAATAAAGAAATGGTAGAAGATTACCTAGTAAGTAAATACAATGTTAATGATGAAACAAATTTATATCTATTAAAGGATAAGATATATAAAATTATTATAAACAATTTCATCAGTAATGCTAAGTATGTACCTATAATATCTTCATTACTAGCCGAACATTATATAGATATTAAACCTGTTAATGAATACACATACGAAGAAACGACCGAAATAATCACTATATTATCTGATATTGTGTTCTCTCAAAGAGGTAGAGGAAAATATCAATATTTATTTGAAAATATGGAAATCAATTTAACTAATAATATTACACGAAGAAAAGAAAGAAAGAAAAATTTTGACAAAAAAAAATATACACAAGAATTTATTTCTAGGTATATATCAAATTATGAGTCTATTATAACTACATATAAAAACAAAGAAAAATATATTAAACATTTTAAATAATGCTTTACTGACTGTTAGTATAGAGTGATTATTATTTCTTCTTCAAGACATCATTTATTTCACAGTCCAAAGCCATAACTATTCTTGAAATAACATCTAAATCTACTCTTCTTATATTAGAATGGTAATAACTTCTAATTGTATTTATTGATAAGTCGGTAATTTTGGATAAAAGGTTTTGAGATATACCTTTTGCTTCCATTATCGACTTTATGTCAACATAGAAAATATCATATTCTAATAATGGTGTATATTCTTTTCTTTTGCTCATCCGATACCAACTCCTTATAGATTAAAGGTATCATTTTACAGACTTCTTACATATGTCATATATTTAACATATGTTATTGACTTTATAATACACTATGTGATATAATTATTTTGTCAGATAATGACGTTTGATTAGCTGACGTAGTATGGGACAGCTAGTTTTAGTGTCCTTTTTTTAATGAATAATTTTATGTGAGGTGTTAATTTGAATTGAAAAAGAATTTAAAAACAATAAATGTCAATAATGAAACATTTAATAGGATAAAGAAAAATAAACCTACTATTTATGTTGAAGAAAAAAATGAGCTTTTAGAAAAATTAAGAAAAAATGACAAAATAATTTTAAATACTTCTGAAACAAACAAACATTTAATAAGAAAAATCAAAAAAATATATCGAGCAGATAGTTTTAATGATTTAAGTAATATTTTAGGAAAACATATAAATAAAGTGAGTCCTAGTAATATTCAAGGAGAAAATTTAATTGTTATTGAATTTAAAACTAAAAAAAGAATAATAACGAAATGCTTATTACTATTATTAATGGTAGTTATTGTTATCTTGTTATATTTCAATATATCAACTCTTATAATGAAACATAATAATGATAAATTACAAAAAAATATTAAGGATGTATCTACTGAATTGTCATATGTGATTATTGAAATAAACCCAAAAGCAATATTGGAAATTAAAGATGGTAAAGTAAGTAATATGGGTTGTTTAAACGAAGACTGCTTAATTGTATTTAAAGATACTAATTTAAAAAATAATACATTAAAAGAAGCAGTAGAAAAACTATATACAAAAGCAAAAGAAAAAAACATTAATGTATCTAATGGTGTATCAATATCTTCAAATAAAGAAATAGCAGAAGAAGTAAAAAAATTAGATTATGTACTATATAAGAAAGTAGATAAACAACAAATAAAAGATGAAATTCAAAATGTTATTGATAATAAAGAAATAAAAGAAGAAAAAAATAAAAACGAAATAAGCAACGATATATTGGCAGTATATAAAAAAGATAAAGATTACGGAGATTTGTATGAATGTAGTATTGTTGATTCTGAGCCTGTATGTTATATAACTGAAGCATTTGCGAAAAGATTATCTACTAAAAATGAAACTATTGAAGAGATTATGAATTCTATTAATGAAATGCGTAAACTAGAAAATATACTTGATAAATTTGAATTTGATTATGAACAAGGTGGAATTGAAGGTTTAAGTCAAATGATAGTTAACCGCATAGTCGCTAATAGTACAAGTTATCCTTTATTTGGCGGATTTACATATGTTTCTAATACCATAAGTGCAACACCAAATGGTATTCAAGATAAAGATAATAGTACATTTTCTGAATATTATAGGTTTGGATTAACTATTTATAATAGTAATTGGGAAGAAGAACCATCATCAGACTTTAAAATTATTGTTCTTCCTATTGAAAAAATTGAACTTATTTCAAAAACATACAAGGAAGCTGATAAAATTATAATAACAGCAGAAAACGGATATTTAAAAATATCAACAAATTCTTAAATTATTTGGGAATATAATTTAAATGAGGTGGTAATTAATGAAAAAAATAATTAAAAATAAAAAAATCTTAATATGCGTAATTACAACATTGATTTTAATTAGTTTAATTGTCGGAGGAATATTCTTATTTAGTAAAGATGATGCAGAAAAAACACAAAATAAAGAAACAACAAATAATTATGTTGCTTATGTAAAAATTAATCCATTAATAAAAATTGAATATTCACAAACTTGTAATCAAAATACTTGCAACGACCCAGTCGTAACAAAATATGAGTTAATAAATGATGATGCTAAAGACATATATAAAGATATTGATTTAATAGGCACTAATAATAAACTATATGATGTTTTAACTCTTATTTCAAAAACTGCTGAGGATAATAATGTTGAATTTGAAAATGTAGAAATCTATAGCAATTGGGATAATTTAAACAATTATATAGATAATGCTAATAAAGATACCTATAAATGGTCTTATATTATAAATATTAGAGATAAAGAAAATTTAGAAGATATTTCTAGTTCACTAGAGGAAAATAAAATTTTATATAATGTTGAATTTGATACTGACGGAGGAAATGAAATCAATACTCAAACAGTTGAAAAAGGAAAACTAGCTAGTGAGCCTACTACTCCAACAAAAAAAGGATATAAATTTATCGAATGGCAATTGAATGGAGAAAAGTTTGATTTTAAACAAAAAATAACATCAAATATTACATTAAAAGCAAAATGGGAAAAAATAGAAACCTCAAATAATACAAGTGCTAGTAATAACAATACTAATAATACAACAAATAACAATTCAAATAAAAACGAAGAAACAACTAATAATACGAAACCAGTAGAAAAAGCATATCTAAGTTTTAAAGATTTATATTCTTTAGAAAAAGTAAAAGAAATAGAAAACAAATATAATATTAAAATAAATTTAATAGCTGATGCTATATGTGGTGGCTATTTAGATGGTGGAGACCCTCAACCAATAGAAAATGGTAAAACATATACAGCTCATATATTCAGTCTTGAACCTTATGTCCAAGATGGAGGGTGTGGTGTAAATACTCCTCCTGACGATTGGGAATGTTTAGATGAAAATGAGGAAATTTGTGCTACAAATTTAACTAAGAATTCAGAGTTGTTAGCGTGTGCAAAACAAATGAAATCTATTAAAGATAATATCAACACTTGGACAAATACGCACGAAAATTATCCAACAATTACAGATGTTCCATTATCTACATATAATTTAATAAATTATGACATTAATGCTCAAGAAGAATTTTCTTGTATGTCAGCTAGTGGTACCTCTGAACTATGTTATCAAATACCTATATGGTGTAAAACATCAGAAGATATTTATAATGAATTACATATAGCTGCATATTATAAAAAATAGTTAAGTATTTTTTTGATAAAAAATATACCCATTATCCTATTGGATAATGGGTTTTATTTTGCGTTAAAACATCTAAAGACCACTATGTTATATTCTTTATAAGGGGGCAGTAATGAATAATAATTTTGAAAAAGAAGTTTATTATTTTATCGAGTTAGTTTTTAACAATATTCAGTCGGCTAAAACTAAGAAGAATAAGAAAAAAGCAATTCTTACTAATCTTAAAGTCAAATCAAACGGAAAGAAAATTGCTGTATTTAACAGTAAGCAAAAGTATTCATATATTTTATACTCAAAACAAATACAAGATTTTAAGTTTAGACAACCTCTTACAAAGCATATAGCTCTTATCTATATTGATAAATTGACTAACTACATAAATAATAAAATAACTTTTGAGGAACTTGCTGATATAAAAGCAGAAACTCCACCATTTGTTAAAAACCTTTTAGAGCAAAAGAATAACATATCTGAGCAACTAATATTACTTCGCAAATATAGGCATATTACCGAGGTACAGACATACATTAACGACCTATATAATCACAAGTATTCAACACCATATTTGCGATATTTAATTGATAGATATTATTATAATTGCAAAGGGTTGATTAGACCCAAAAAGAACTGCTTAGAAAGGATGTTCAAGTTATTATTACATTAGAACCCCCAACAATAGAAAGAAGGTAAAGCATGTTAAATCAAACTGTTTTGGTCGGTCGTATAGTTTCGGACCCAGAAATAAACGAAACTAAAAATGACAAGAAAGTATCTATTATTCCATTAGCAGTTCAAAGGAGCTACAAAAATGAAGAAGGAGAATATGCAACAGATTTTATTCCTTGTGTTTTATGGGAAGGTGTTGCACAAAATGTTGTAGAATATTGCAAAAAAGGAGATTTAGTAGGTAT
>ERZ773108.3239-NODE-3239-length-12775-cov-2.611714_pt1 | contig 12775 bp, 14 predicted proteins | sample MGYA00580570_ERZ773108 | MGnify/ENA primary metagenome ERZ773108 (study PRJEB29015, sample SAMEA2737840) | human gut metagenome | biome: human gut; feature: human-associated habitat; material: faeces | place: China | collected 2012 ...
TATAAAAATATACTAAATTCTATTCTTCTTCTGTGGAAAGTGGAATTCCTCTATGTTCTACAGATGTTGAGAATACTATCTGTGTCTTCGTACTTCCGAATGTCTGAAGCTCTCCAATGAAGTGATCAAGCTCCTCAGTGCTCTTAAACATTACCTCAACAAGCATTGCATAGTCTCCTGTAACACAGTTACATTCAATAACATTGTTACAACTCTTAATATAAGGATAGAAATCCTTCTTCTGTCCCGGATTAACCTCAAGGTTTATAAATGCCTTAATATGATAACCCAATTCTGCCGGGTTAACCTTTGCAGTATAACCTGTAATAATTCCTGCCTGTTCTAATCTTTCAATTCTGGCAGATACCGCCGGTGATGATAAAAAGACCTGGCTCGCAATAGTTTTAAGGGGAATACGAGCGTTCTCATGAAGCAACTTAATAATCTGTTCATCTATATGGTCTAATTCATGTCTCATAAGTAGTACTCCTTTCAATATAATATTTTTCAGCATATTTTAATTTTATAAAGTTTTCACCTTATAAATATAAAGATATTATAGCACAGAGTTAAAAAAATTTACAATAATAAATTATTTATACATTATTTCTGTTTTTTCCAACAAAAAAACATCTTCAAACCCACAACGTCAGTTCAAAGATGCTTTAATTCAAAGATATTTTCATTCAAAAATATTGTAATTCAAAAAATATTACAATTCAAAAAAATTTAACCTCTTTAGGAATTTTCTAAGCTAATTCCTTCTCACTCATTTCAAGTGCGGACGCAATAACTGCATCCATATCATAATACTTATATTCACCAAGTCGGCCACCAAAAATAATATTATCTTCCTTCTGTGCTAACTCTTTATACTGCTCATACAGAGCGCCATTCTTTTCGTCGTTCACAGGATAGTAAGGTTCATCTCCCGGCTTCCATTCAGCACTGTACTCTCTTGAAATAACAGTCTTAGGCAAGTCATTACCTTCTTCATCCTTTCCGAACTCGAACCACTTATGTTCAATAATACGAGTCCATGGCGTCTCTCGATCTGTATAATTAACCGCCGCATTACCCTGATAATTAGGTTTATCTAACAGTTCATTTTCAAAACGAACAGATCGATATTCCAACATACCAAGTTTATAATCAAAATATTCATCAGAATTTGACGAATCTTTAGAATATGGTGGTTGAATGATGCATGCTCTCACTTTATATCTCTCCCTTGTGATGCTTGTTGGGTCCATTATAGCACATCTTTTTTCTTTTTACAATAATAAAAGCCGGCTGCTATTTTGCAGCCGGCTTATGCGAAAAATTCATTAACGAAACGAGGGCGATGTAACCTGTGTATCCTGAAAACTGGAGTCGGGTGAGTGGCTCGAAATGCTGAAATACATTTAGCCGCCTGAGTTGAGCCGAAATTCTGGTTAGAACCAGTGTCCTGCACGCACTTAAACGCCTCTCTGAACATGTCGTTGTGCGCTTCTTCCCGGTTCAGCAAAAAATCTATGGTTTCTTTTACTTTTTTGTCGTCAATTTGGCGGTACAGAAATTCATAAACCAATTTTACACGCTGTTCCGACGCAATGTCAGGCGGTAAATCGGCGCACAAATCACCAGTTACCGTAACATAGTCACTGGTCCAGGAATAGCCGGAGGCATTGAGAAGCCCGGGGTTAGGCCTTAAAAATACATGGGTTTGCACTTCACCCGCCGGCACCTTCGATGCATCTACGTCGTGGCCGTTTAACAAACTAATGGTTTGTGCCGCCAAGCTGTTCTTGAAGCAGTGCTGCAAATTGCGGCTGTTCCACGCCTACAGGATGAAACATAAGTTTTTCGTGTTTGAACATATCGTCAATCACTCCCTTCTCCTATAAAAATCCCCAGCTAAAAACAAATTTACTCCAAGCATAAAAATAAGCCGCAGGAAAATTCCCGCGGCTATGCTTTTTAGGTTATGCTGCGCAAACGTTAACAGCTCTTAATTTGCTGCTGTTTTTCGGGTCAGCCTCGGTGTCAAATGTGACGCTCTGGCCTTCTGTTAATGTTTTAAAACCGTCGGAAACGATTGCTGAGAAATGTACGAATACATCTTCGCCGCCGTTATCGTCTGTGATAAAACCAAAACCTTTTTCTGCATTAAACCATTTTACAATACCTTTATTCATTATAAGGGTACCTCCTAAATATTAATTTTGTACCCATATAAAAACAAAAAAAACACATACAGTACAAATCAAACAACTCGATCAGCACTACATGTGAGATAAAGCAATTATCGTGAATACAAATTTATTATAGCACATGCAATTATATTTGTCAAGCGTTTTTTATTTATTTTATTTGGTAATATCTTCATCATCAAAAACAAGGATAGCGGAAACGTTTGGGATTCCCAGGTCTTTCAGATAATTTACGGTAAATTCTAACTCTTTTCGCATCAGCTGCTCCAGGATGAGTGAAAAGTCCAAAAGTTCATTCTGTTCAAGACAGTTTATCAGACCATTGAGATACGGAAGATAAAAGGCGTTAATGGACTCCCTTGTTCCGTGCATATCCCGCAGGGGATATCCCCAAAACAACTGTTCCAACAACTGGGCATAGCTTTTCTGCAGCGCCTGGTAAGGAGAAAATTTAGAAATAAATTCCATACAGGCATGAACCATAATTTCATACTGTCCGCTGCGTTTCACTTTTTTTAGCTGATTTACCCAAGCATTTATTCCGAATTTTGTTAGGGAAACCGCTGTCATTTGCGCGCAAGCGCGGCAAGATAAAGTCAAAATCTGAACACACTGAGCAAAAGTCAAAAGGCGGTTTTGAATAACTGGGTGAGTAACGTTTCTATTTTTCACACTTTCCAGAGGCGACAGCACCTTTGTGCCTACGCCGTTTATTGTTTGTGTTGCACCCAGTTTGTTTAAAATAGAAATGGTCCTCCGCACTGTGTTAAGGGAAACGCCGTTGTCCTCGGCGATATTTGTGGGAGCAGACAAGTAAGTTCCTTCTAAAATGCTGTCCTCGCGAATTTCGTGCAGCAGCTTCAGTCCTAAAGAATAGCATATCTGCGAAGATTCTTTGTAGATACTCCAATCAAATTCTACCTGTTCCCCACCGCCTTTCGGAATGCGTTCATTATAAAACAAGCGCAGTGCCGATATAAACTGGCGCTGAAACAGTTCAATTGCGTTCCAAAGCGCTTTCCAGTCTTTTTTCCGGCACAGCTGCACCATATCGCGGAGCGGCCCTGCGCCGTTAAAATAGTTCCTGTTTTGCGAATAGCTTAAAAAAGGCGCCTGCAAAAACAAAAGCATTTGCCAGATGAGCCTGATAAGCAAATCGTTTCCCAGGGAATTGTAAATTAATAAAAACTGCTGCACGCGCCTGTAGGGTGAAGGCGTATTTTTTGCTGTGCAAAAGGCTTCTACTTCATCTAAAATCTCCGGGCCGGCATACCTTAGTGAAACCCATTGCGCATTGCTCAGCAGCGGAAATGTTGAATGGGCCAAATCGAACAGTGCAGTCCTACGGCGGGCAAAAAAATTTTGAATATTGCGCCGAATTGCCCTGTTTCCATACCGCACACTGACCACAGCGCCAACGCCCGTACTAAGGGTGATATATCCCTCCTGCTTCAGCTTAAGGTAGGCCTTGCGGACAGTGTCAACTGACACAAAAAAATATTCGCTGGCCTCTTTCATTGTTGGGAGCGTATCCTCAAAGTGGTGAACGCCAAACATAATTTGCCGTTTGAAAAGTTCATAAATTAGCTGATGAAGCTCCATTCGGTTGGAATCCAAAATCTGTTTCCCCCTATACCCCTTATCATATTTTTCATTATTATATCATACCACTATAGAAAAAGAAAGCAGTTTCACCCTGCTTCAAAACGAAATTTTCGCAGGTTGTTGCATTTTATCGTTTTTTATGGTATGCTTGTTTGGTAGGCTAAAAAATAGAAACGGTGGGAATGGCGGCGCTGTTCCACAACCGCCCGTACCTTTATTATCCGTATCACCCAATACGAAGAGGAGCTAAAAAAATTCAAAACGTTATAAAAGAATCAATTCATGCAGGTGAAACGAAATACAGCCTTATCACCCAAATGCCAGTTAAGGGCGGCGGACATGTGTGGGTGCAGCGTAACGGCGTTATCACATAAAATGAATTTGATGGTTTTCCTATTGCCTACTCGGTCATGATTAACGTAGATGATTTTGTTCAAATAGAAAAGACACAGTCCATTATATGATAATATTTCGGGTTTTGTAGCTAAAGATCTCATTAAAGACTACCATCACATGGAGCCTTTAGAGGCCAACAAAGAGCATATCATTCCCCAACTTGACAAGGTGAAACAGGGCGAACACGTCCCTTTTTGGCGAAGCTTCAGGACGCTTTAAAAAGCGCCCAGCAGACCAACACCGCGAAACGGGATTTTCTTTCCTGCATGTCTCACGGAAACCGCACTCCCATGAACGCCATCATTGGTATGACCACAATTGCCGCCGCACAGATTGGTGACAATGCACGCACAAAGGACTGTCTGGAAAAGATCAGCTTTTCTTCCAAACACCTGCTCTCCCTCATTAACGATATTTTAGATATGTCAAAAATTGAAGACGGCAAGCTGACCATTAACCATGAGCCGTTTTACATTCAGCAGGTTATGGAGTTGGTTACAACCATCATTTATTCCCAGGCGGCTGCACGTGGACTGGAATTTAAGGCGTCTGTACACAATTTTACTGGAGAAGCTGCTGGGCGACGCAATACGTATAAACCAGATTTTAATTAATCTTTTGTCAAACGCTGTAAAATTTACGCTGGAAAATGGCAGAGTGCCTTTCGATGTGAAAAGTCTTCCCGGCAGTGACGAGGTGAAACTGCGGTTTACGGTGTCAGACACGGGCAGGGGCATGAGCGAAGAGTTTTTGCAAAAGCTCTATGAACCCTTTGAACAGGAGAACACGATTGGCGGGACCGGTTTTAAAATGCCCCTTACCAAAAACCTTGTCGGTCTTTTTAATGGCACCGTATCCGTAAAAAGCAGCCCCGGTGAAGGAGAACCACCTTTGTTGTAGAGGTGCCGTTTGAAAAAACCACACAATGCGAAGCAGTTCTATATCCTGCAATGGACTCACTTCGTGTGCTGATAAGCGACGACGCCCCTGACGACTGCGCATATGCTTCTTTTCTTTTGAAGAAGTTTGGAATTCGTGCAACCATTGGCCCCGATACTCCAATCATTATCATAACCGCTTACGACTACAGCGAAATTGAGGCGGAGATTTTACAAAAGTCCGGAGCTGAGGTTGTGTGCGTACGTAACGATAGGGAAACGGTTGACTGGTTCTGCTCTTTAAAAGGACGAAACTGCAACTGGACGGCTATCAGGCCACAAAGGTAGTCCGAAGCTCCGGCTGCCCCAACGCCCGCACCATCCCTATTATTGCTATGACCGCCAACACGTTCCGCGAGGATGTGGCGCTGGCACTGGAGGCAGGAATGAATGCGAATATTGCAAAACCCATTAATGTGGAAATGCTGTATCAAACGCTGGAGGACGCTATGAGACACAAAATTACAATAAATACAAAATAGATGTAACACGCAAACGTGTTTTGCAAAAGAAAAAGCGGCAAGCTAAAATGCTTGCCGCGATGTGGTGGAGAATAGGGGGATCGAACCCCTGACCTCGTGATTGCGAACCACGCGCTCTCCCAGCTGAGCTAATTCCCCAAAATGAAACCGCAGCGTGATTGCTGCGGCTTTTGGTGTGAGTGTTCTTACAGAACTTAGTCACAAATGCAGTAAAAGCAAAGGTTCTTGACGGCCGAAAAACAGTGTTATTGGCTCTTTTCTTCGTTCTTTTCAAGAATAACAAATGATACAAGGGTTTCTTTATGCAGATAATTTTCAAGCTTAGGATCTACATCAACAGTATATGGATTCAACTGCGAAATTGTCCAGCCTTCTTCTAATAATTTATTTATGCGCACGAGATATTTATTGTCATTGATATCGTTTTGTTCGGTATAATCCCGACTGTTGCTGATATAAACTATTTTTTGCATCTGCTACCCACCCTATCATGTTATTAAAATGTTGGTGCGAGTGACGGGACTTGAACCCGTACGTCTACGACACACGCCCCTCAAACGTGCCTGTCTGCCGATTCCAGCACACTCGCTAACAGAAATATATTATACTATCAAACACATAAATTGTCAAGTATTTTTTTAATTTTACCGTTTTATTGACAAACATTTGTTTCAATGATATAATAAAAAAGTTGAGTAAGTCAGATGGTTGCGGGAGAATTGTTTCTCACGAGGAAAGTCCGGGCTTCGCAGGGCAAGGGTGCCGGGTAACTCCCGGTGGAGGCGACTCTAAGGACAGTGCAACAGAAATAGACTTCCTGCATAGCTTTCTGTAAAGATTGAATTGTACAATATGTGCCTGTGCAGGTAAAGGTGGAAAGGCGAGGTAAGAGCTCACCGGCGCTGCGGCGACGCTGCGGCCATGTAAACCCCATCCGAAGCAACACCGTATTGGCTTACGCAGGCTTAGCCGGCCCGGCATGCCTGTGTTTGGCGGTGGCTTGAGCCGTGCAGTAATGTGCGGCCTAGACAGATAATCATCAAATACAGAACCCGGCTTACAGATTTGCTCAACAAAGTGAAAATTTGCGCTCTGTTATAAGAGCTTTTTGGGAATGTCTGCTTGGCATTCCTTTTTTGTTACAATCCTGTGGCAAACACGCCTAAGGGGTTGTTTTTTTCTGTCGAAAATGATAAAATAGTGACATTCTTTTATATAGGAGGCAATTTCGCTGTGAAACATTTAAAACTGGCCGTTGTGCTTTTGTTTGCCGTTGTTGTGCTGACGCTTGACGCCTCTCCTGCCTGCGACGTTTTGGCGGAACCCTCGGTTCCCGTTTTTATGTACCACAGCATCAGCGACGTTCCTGTGGGAAAAGACGAGGCATTAAGCGTTAAGGTGAAAGATTTTGAACAGCAGCTCGCCTACTTAAAGCGCATGAAATATACCGGCATTTTTGCGGAGGAACTACCGGAGGCAGGAAAAACCCACCGCCCCGTTGTCATCACCTTTGACGACGGATACATCGACAACTACACCACTGCTTTTCCACTTTTAAAAAAATATGGCCTAAAAGCAACTATTTTTGTGGTTTCAGACGAGATTGGGAAGCCCGGACGCATGACTGGCGCCCAGCTGAAAGAAATGTCTGACAGTGGTTTGGTAAGCATCCAGAGTCACACGGTTTCCCATCAGAATTTAAAAAACCTGACCCATGATGAAACGGAATATCAGTTTTCCCATTCAAAAGCTGTCATTGAAACCGTCACTAAAAAACCCGTGCGTGCGCTGGCAGCACCAGGCGGTTTCTGGTCGAAAGATTTAGGCGAGCAGGCCTCCCGCTATTACGACATCGCTTTCCGCTCCTTTGGATGGGGAACATGCAAACGGGAAAACCGCTTTCGCGTTCCCCGGGCAGGCATATTTCGCTCGAACACCCTGGCCGAATTTCAAGCCATCACCCGGGAGCGGTCGCAGACCGCAATTCGAACAAGCGATGAAGCAAACGACCGCGGTTAAAACCACACTTTTGGCAGCGGTTATAACCGGCCGCTGTTTTGTTGTTCAATCAGTTTTAGCTTTTGGCTCTTTTTCAACTTTTTCACGGCGCATTCGCGCTTTAATGCGTCTGACTTGTCTTCATAGGCCTCGCTGTAAACCAGACGTACGGGAAGCCGGCTTTTCGTATATTTTGCACCCCGGCCGCTGTTGTGGGCTGAGAGTCTCTTTTCTAAATTGTTGGTATAGCCGCAGTATAGGGTGTTGTCGCGGCAGGCGAGCAGGTAAACATAAAACATTTCTCTCCCCCGCTATCCAATGTGGTTCAGCGCGAATTCTTCGCAGCTGGTTCCGTCAATCAGTTCTAAATCTTCGCCCTTTACCATATATGTTCGGTTTGCTATTTGCATCATTGCGGCGTCATTTTTCGAGTCGGTATAAAAATTTTCTATTTCCGCACCGGGAAACCGACTGTAAAAAAGCTGCACCTTGTTTTTCCGGTAACAAATTTTTTGAACCTCTCCTGTATATTTGTCCACCTCTGTGGCCAAATAGTTTTTTACGCCAATGCGGGAAAATAGCTCCTCCAGCAAAAAACCAATAGACGCGGATATGATAACGTCGTCTTCCCGTCTGGAGCAAAGATAAAAATGTTTTATCTTGTGCTGATTTTTATCCCAAAAATCTTTTATTAAAAAATCAATGTCTTTCAGCTGAGATAAATAGTTTTGGGCGTGCTTCTCTGCAATCTTTTCAAACTCCTCCGTGGTAATGCGGCAAAACTTATACTTTAAAAACGCTTTAACCACCACAAACAAGTAGCGAATGAGCTTTGGCTGTCTGCGCACGCTGTAGAGGTAAAAATCGAAAACGCTTTCCCCGTCGTAAATGGTGTTGTCGAAATCATATACGTTCATAAATGCAGTCCTTTAATTTATAGTTTGCGTATGCTGTTCGGAAGGCTCCATTTGTTTTGTAGGCATGGAGGCAAGCACAGAGCCGGCCACCACTAAAATTAAAGCGGCAAACACCTTTGGCGCCGGAGCAATTCCATTGATGAAAAACGCCGCAAAGGGCGTTAAAATGGGTTTTATAAAAAACGCTGTGGAAGCCGCCGTGGCGGAAGACTTTTCCATGGCCCTAAAAAATGCCCAGTAGCCCAGTCCTGTAACGGCAATTCCTAAATAGAGCATAATTCCAATGGTTTTGCCTGTGGTGAGGCCGGAAAAAATGCTTTCACCAGTGAACAGCAAAATGACCAGTAGCACCAGGCTGCCAAAAAAGAACGAAAATCCGGTTTGGATAACGCCGCTTAACTTAGCAGAATATTTTTTGCTCAAAACCGTATACAGGCTGAAGGTTAGCGCCGCGCCCACGGCAAGCAATATTGAAACCACGTTTGTGCCGGAAGAAAAGTCTGCTAAAACAAGCACACCGGCAATGCACAAAACCATTGCCAAAGCCTTTTTTACCGTCATCTTTTCTTTTAAAAACACCGTTGCCAATAAAATGGTGAACACAGAGTTAGAGCAAAAAATGATGGCGATTAAAGCCGGAGAGTCCGCCTTTAAAACAGCCACCTGCAGCATCAGCATGCTGATACAGATGCATAAAACCCCCAAAAGAGCCAGTGTGATAAAATCCTTTGCAGAAAGCTTCATGTTGTTCTTGCGCAGTTTTGTAACAGCAAAGGGCAGCAGCATTGCGCCGCCGATAAAAAACCGGATAAACGTCATGGCCAGGGGAGAAACGTCTGCTGCGATGAGCTTGCTGACTGGCTCTAAAGTGGTAAACAAAACTGCTGTAAGCAATATGTAAAAAAACGAATTTTTCAACGTGCGTTCCTCTTTTCTATGAAGTCGTAAATCATTTGCGCAAAAATGGGCTGGGAGCAGTAGGAACAGTGCTCGCTGTTCTCCATCAGCTGAAATGCGATGTTTTCTTTTGGGTAACCGAAATGGTTCATGGTGGAAAGCAAAAGCTGCGTCTGCTCATACCGGTTTTGCATATCGTCGTCCGAAACAATTACCAGCACAGGCGGCTCGCCGCTGTAGTCATTAATATGGAAGATGGGGGCACAATCGTCTATGATAACCCGCCGTGGGTCTTCTCCACGCTCCCTTAAAACGTTAAAGTGGGTTGTTGGCTGGCCCGCGTCGAACACAAAGCCTGCAAAATCGTTGGGCGAAAGTTGAAAGGGCGCCAAATATTTTTTGTCGAAATACAACATCATGGCAATGTATCCGCCGGCGGAGGAACCACCGGCAAATATTGTGTCACTGCCGCCATATTCTTTGATGTGGTCTTTTACCCATGCAAGGCTTGCCGCGCAGTCGCGGATAAAGTCGGGAAACTGCGCAAAGGGATAGAGCCTGTAGTTTACCCGCGCAACCGCAATATTTTTGTCAATTAACCCGGCAAATTCATCAATGCACTCCCCTTTTGAGCCTGATTCTAAACCGCCGCCGTGGAAATAGACAAACGTCTTAAAGTTTTCTGTCTCAGGCAGATACAAATCCAGCAGCTGTCGTTCGTTGTTTGTGTCGGCATAAGCAATGTTTTGAATTGTCCTCATAATTTTGTCTCCTTTTATGTGCGTTTATAAAGTTCGTTCAACTGTTTAAATTTTTCTTTGTCAATAGCGTTTAGTTGTTCCTCCGTCACGCGGTATTGCCAGTTCCCGTCCGCCTTTCCGGGAATGTTTAAGCGCGTGTCCGAGCCGTAGCCCAGTAAATCCTGAATGGGCAGAACAACAAGCCCGGCGTGGCTTGCAAACATGGTTCGCAAAATTGCGTCGTAGCCTTTCTCCCAGTTTTCGTCGGTATAGCCGCAATATCTTAGCATATGCCGTCGCGTTTGGGGATCAAGCTCCCAAAGGTAGCCCAAAAGAGTATTGTTGTCGTGAGTGCCGGTGTAAGCCACGCAGTTTTTTGGATAATTGTGAGGCAAATGTGGTGTGTCGCCGCCACCCATAAAGGCGAACTGGAACACCCGCATGCCGGGGAAACCGCTGTTGTTCACTAGATCGATAACCTCCTGGGTAATGTCGCCCAAATCCTCTGCGATTACGCTTCTTTCCCCCTGAATTTGGCGAATTGCTTCCACCAGCTCCATGCCCGGGCCTTTTTCCCACTTGCCTTCGCGGGCTGTTTTCGCGCTTCCCGGAACCGCCCAGTAAGATTCAATTCCCCGAAAATGATCAATTCTTACGCTGTCAAACAAGGAAAACATGTGCATCATGCGCTCCCGCCACCATGAAAAGTTTGTTTCGCGCATTTTGTCCCAGTTATAAATAGGGTTACCCCAAAGCTGGCCGTCCTGCGCAAAATAGTCCGGCGGAACGCCGGCAACGCTTGTAGGACGGTTATTTTCGTCCAGCAAAAACAATTCTTTATTGCTCCAAACATCCGCGCTGTCCAGCGACACATAAATGGGCATGTCGCCAATCAATTTCACGCCGCGGCTGTTGGCGTATTGCTTAATTTCGGCCCACTGGGTGAAAAAGTGGAACTGAATAAACTTCCAGGCAAACAGTGTATCTTTGTCCATTTCAAAATTGGTCCATTCATACCAGGGCGCCTGGTGGTTGGCCTGCTTTAACGTCATAAACTCACAGAAGGCTTTTAAGTGCGAATCATTTTCAATGAACGTTTCAATCTCCTGAACATTTTCCGCCCGCTGCGAAGCCACCGTCAAAACAGAAACGCGGTTGTGGTAAAGCCGAACATATTCACAGCTAAACGGCGTTTGCTGCCGCTGGGAGCTCATCTCCCCGTCGGTTAAAAGGCCCTGATGATACAGCGTATTCAAATCAACAAAATAGGGGTTTCCGCCAAAGGCAGAATAGGATTTATAAGGCGAGTTACACTCGTCAATCATACAAAACGGCAAAACCTGCCAATAGGTAAAGCCGCAGCTTTTTAAAAAGTTTATAAATTGTTTCGCTTCTGTTCCGAAGCTTCCGATGGAATATTCACCGGGAAGCGACGAAATGTGCATTAAAACTCCGCTTTTACGTTCCAAAAATATACACAGCTCCTTAATTAAATTCCTCCTGCCAGCCCTTGCATAAGTCAATGTAGGAGGCGGCTTTCGCTGTCGTAAAAAGCTCGTCTGGTTCAATTGCGTGTTTATTGACTGTTTTACTGAAAATTACTCCCAAAACAAGCTGTCTTGGGAGTAAATGTCATTTAATATATTGCAGTGCTACCCAGCCGCCCTGTTCCTGCCGGCCGGTTAAGGTTAGCCCTGTTTTTTCGTATGCAGCCGTCACATCGGCTTCGCGCTCTTGAATAATGCCTGAGGTTATGAACACGCCGCCGGACTTTAGAAGTTTTGGAATAACCGGCTCCATGCCGATAATCACATCTGCCACAATGTTGGCCAACACAATGTCATATTCTTTGTCGGCTACCGCACGAAAAAGCGCTTTGTCGCTGACAATGTCGCCGGAAAACGTGCGGTATGTATTTAAGTCTATCCTGTTACGCTTTGCGTTTTGCACTGCAATTTCCACCGCATTGGGGTCAATGTCCACCGCTGTGGCGTCTTTTGCGCCCAAAAGCAAAGCAATGATAGATAAAATTCCGCTGCCGCACCCCAAGTCTAAAACAGACATTCCGGGTGCTATGCGCTGCTCCAGGCCCTGAATGCATAGCTGGGTGGTGTGATGGGAGCCTGTGCCGAAGCTCATGCCCGGGTTTACAGTGAACACCGTGCGGTCTGTCGGCTCGGTTAAGCGTTCCCACTCAGGCAGAATCAAAATTTTGTCGCCTACGTTCATCGGCTTAAAATATTGTTTCCAATTTTCCGCCCAATCCTCCTCCTTCATGTTGGCAGAGGTGACAGAAAGAGCGCCATATTCGCCTTTTTCGTCCATAGCGGCCAGGCGCTTTAAGCCCTCGGTGACCTGTGTGCGCATGTCGGCGCCGCAGGCGTTGTCCGTAACGTAAAATTTCACGCAAGTATCGCCGCCAAAAGCCGACATCAGTTCTTCGTCCACATAGTCCCATGTGCTGCGGTTGGCTTCTAAAAAGCAATGAAAATCTTTCGCATCTTCTATCTCCATGCCCGTAATGCCGGCGTCCATCAACACGGCACAAACAGGCTCAATGCCCTCTGTTGTGGTGGAAATGCGAAGCTGTATCCAATCCATGAAAAT
>ERZ773108.3252-NODE-3252-length-12743-cov-3.053752_pt1 | contig 12743 bp, 19 predicted proteins | sample MGYA00580570_ERZ773108 | MGnify/ENA primary metagenome ERZ773108 (study PRJEB29015, sample SAMEA2737840) | human gut metagenome | biome: human gut; feature: human-associated habitat; material: faeces | place: China | collected 2012 ...
ATAAATAATTCCTCCTAAAAAATTATGATAAAAATATTTTACCATAATTATCCTGAAAAAGCAAGGAAAATTTGTCTTCCAATTTAACAAAACTGCCCGCTCTCCGCCGCATTCTTCACAGTGCCAAAGCCTTTCAGCGACTCTCCCGTGAGTTCTGAAATTCCCACTTCAAATTCGTTGGTATCCAGTTTCGTGCTAAATTTAATACTGCCGTCAAATTCTGCCAATTCAATCACCCCTCATTTATTTAAAAAAGCACAAGGCAGTAAACTTGCCTTGTGCTTTTTTATACTCTGTTTTTATGTAAAACAAAACCGAATCTTACGATTCGGTTCGTTTTGAATATTCCATATTAATAGGCTTGCCCGTTACTCTTTCAAGCGCGTTGCTATATTTAAAAAACAACTCTTCCGAGCTTCTGTCAAGTTCAATAATGATATTGCCTGACACAAGAATGGAACGCTCAAATTTTGACCCTTGATATCCATCAAAACTAACTCTAGCAAGAGATAAGGCATCTTCGTCAGATTCTGCAATGCTGATAGTTCCGCAAACAAGTTTGCTATCTGTCCTGTCCCAAAAAATAATAAATTCTAACTCATGCAGATAGCTATAAATTGCAAATTCCAAACCGCCCAATTCTTCTTTCAGCCTTTCAAATGCTTCGTTTGCGCCAAAACCGTTCGGCGGCTGAAACGTTTTCTTACGGTTAGACTTTTCCACCTCGGGATTTCTGTCGTTCCACTTTTGCACATTATCTTTCGTCAACTCTTTTAATGCACTGGTATATTTTCGTGTATCACCTTTGGGAACATTTCCATCAATCCGAAGAAGTACATTTCCCGAAGAGTACAGCCAGTTATATTTACTATCCGTCTGCACATATTGTTCGCAAGATCGCTCTAAATCCTCTTGCGACGGATATACTTCAATATAGCACGCTTTTTCCCGATAAGTAGGCCGTTCTTCCTTTGGCATGCGAAAAACAATCATTTCCACATTCGGCACTTTGGCAGAATTGAAAGATTCCGTGCTGTCATACTTAGTGTCTAAAATCAATTCTCCTTCTTTCTCCAGCTCTTTAAACACCATCTCTGCATTTACGCCAACCGTCTTCCCAACAATTTTCCGCGCAAGTCCCATACCCGGAAGCTCGCACCCAACAAACCCCAGGCACATGACAGCCGCCAACAAAAACGCAATCCCCTTTTTCATAAAAATCCTCCTTAATTACGATAAAAATATTTTACCATAATTATCCTGAAAAAGCAAGGAAAAATTGTCTGCCAATTTAACAAAACCGCCCGCAAAAACGGACGGTTTTAAAATAAATCTGATTATTCCGACCGTTTTGAAAATTCCATGTCAATCGGCTTGCCAGTTATTTTTTTAAGCGCGTTGCTGTATTGAACGAACAGAGCTTCCGAGCTTCTGTCAATCTCTATCACAACATTGTCCGAAACAAAAATTGAACACGCAATGCCAGCCCACGGATTGGGGGAATATCCAATTTCTGCAAAAGAAACCGCTTCTTTATAAGATTCAAAAACGAGAACAGAGCCACAGAAAATATTGCCGGATTCTCTGAGCCAAAACGACACAATTTCTGCGTTAGCCGTATAGACATAGGATGCAAATTCCAAACCGCCTATTTCCTGTTTCAAAATTTCAAACGCTTCGTTAGCGCCAAAGTTCCCCGGCAGCTGAAAGGTTTTTTCACGGTTTGAGCTTCTTATAATGGGTTCGGCTCTGTGCCGCGCCTGCACTTCTTCATTTGTTAATTTCTTTAACGCGTCAGTGTAGGGCTGCACAATGTCGAACGGCACATTGCCGTCTATTCTGAGAAGCACATTTTTTGAAGCATATAGCCAGTCAATCTTTTTTATCTGCTTATACTGCTCCGCAGACCGCTCTAACGCCTCCCTTGACGGATATACTTCAATGTAACACGCATCTTCTCCGGGAGTCGGCCGCTGCTCCTTTGGCAGACGGAATACTATCATTTCCACATTGGGTTCTTGGGCGGAGTTGTCAGATACCATGCTGTCATACTTGATTTCAAAAACCAATTTGCCTTTTTTCGACAGCGCATCAAACACCGTTTCAGCAGTAATTTCTTTTCCGCACCCAACAAACCCCAAACACATCACCGCAGCCAATACAAACGCAATTCCTTTTTTCACAACAACCCCTCCCTTGAAATCTTATACTACCACTTTACCATATTAAAAAAAAGAAATCAAGAAAAAGCGAAACATTTGTCACACCAATTAAATAATCTTTGCCAGACTCTCAATGGTATCCTGTTCAATCTGTTCCGGCGTACGCAGATCCGGCAGCTTGTAAAGGCGTTTCATTTCCCGGTAAAAGGCGCGCTGCTTCGGGTCCTTCACGTCCGAAAGGCGCATGGCCCGATACCCCATAATTTCGCTGATTTTATGCTCTTTCGTTAGCCCCTCAAACATGGCGCGGAATAAAAACCAGTGAGGGTTTTGCGCGGTTAAATCCACGCCATACTGGGCCAGCACGGCCGCGTAAATATAGGGCGCATCTTGGGTAAAGCTGAGCACCCGCTGGGCGGGGGCGTCTTTTTTTCCGTTGCCTGATTTTTGGGCTGAAGAAAAACACGAATAAAAATCAAACAACGCAGAAAGTGTCTTTTCCAAATCCGGCGGAAGCTGTTTTTCGGTGAAACAAAGTGTAAACACCGAAACAATTTTCTGAGGCAAGGGCAAATCGCTTTCCGTCATCAAATGATCAAAGGCAATCCATGTTTTAAAGTCCGTGCGAACGGGGAACTCCGCGCCGTCCACCGTAACGCACGAAGGCAGCGGATCTGTAAACAAGCTTCTCATTTCTTCCCTTTTTTGCCGGTTTTCTGTGCAACGCCTTCATATTCCGCAAGCTTCTTCATAGTAAAATCATTCACCTGACTCTGCACAAAAAAGTAAAGGTCCATGCAGTCGAAAAAGTTCACCTCGCGGCCGGCAAAAACCGCTGCGCTGGCGCCCTTTCCCAGCATGTCGTCAATCGCGCCGCAAACCGTCTTGCAGGAAGTTTCAATAATATTGCCGTCTAACGTTTCAGCCCCGGCGTTTTTCACAATCTCATTCATCTTTTCCCGGATGGCCGGCGCCTTTGCCTGAACCTCCATAGCGTCAATTTTAAATGGATGGTTCTCAATGTCCAGTTCAATCAAGTTGCTGTTAAATGTAAATTTTGCCATTTTCATTTGCTCCTTTTTTGTTTTTATTTTACACAAAGGAGGGCAAAACTGCCCTCCCCTGATGTAAAAAAATGTTATGCGCTTGCGCTGTCTTCTGTAAATGTGCAGGTTTCCCAGTCGTCTTCTGTTGCAGCTGTGCCAACCACCGTGTCGCCGGCTGTTTTCAGCGTGCCGGAATAGGTATAGGCGTCCATAGAGTCGCCCTCGCCGTCAGGAATCACCGCAAAATCGCGTTTTCTCGCAACAAATGTCTTGTCAGTGGAACCCTTCTTTGTGAAATCCACAATGATAATGGAACGAACTGCATCTGTGCCCAAAAGCTCGCTGTCGTGAACGGCGGCAATGTCTTCGTGCACCGCGTCGCCAATGTGCTGGTCAAAGCCATAAGACATGGAGGTCGCATACCCCACAACATCAGTGCGCTCAAACTCCTCGTCCACATACTGCCTGGAATACTCCTTCGGGTTTCTGCTGATGGAAATATCCGTAAACCCTTTCATTCTGTGATACACAACGGTTTCACCGTTTGTCACGCCGTAAAAGGCCACCTTGTCACTTCTTTTCACTACTTCGCTCATCTTAAAAACACTCCTTCTTTTTCATATAATAATTTACATTGAATTTGATACCGCGCGTCGCCAGACTCCGCCTTGAACAAATACCCGCCGGATACCACCTCAAACCGCAGAGCGCTGAGATGCTCCCCCAAATCCGGAAGCGTCCCCGTGCGGTTCACTTCGTCAATCCAGTCGGAAAAAGCCTCATAAAAGGCCATCACGTCTAAATTGCTCCACACCTGTGCGTCGTAAAACTCCCGGGAGGCAAACACGAAAAGATATTGCCGAAGACTTCCCCCGTCGGGATATTTGCGCACAACAGGATTTGCCGGCACGGTGTCCACCGTGTACGACTGGGGCTTTTCGCCCAGATAATTCACCTTAATTTTTTTCCCCGAAACCAGCGGGCATTCTTCTTCAATAAACTGTTTTAACACATCTAAAATCATGTTTTCGTCACCTCGCCTCCGCAGGCAGCGGCAGTTATGGAGAGCAAATCCCCCAGCCTGTCCGCCTTCATGCGTTCAAACCACATTCTGCCGCGAATACCGCTGTCTTTTCCTTCATAATACTGTTTTCTCGCATAGGGCACGCCATAGCAAACCTCGCCGCTGCCAATCACAGAAGACGCCGCGCTTTGCATCAGCGCCCCGGTTTTAAACGGCACATAGGGCATGCAAAAGTCAACCGCCGCGCGGTCTAACGCCTGCTGGGCGCGGCCGCCGTCGCTTAATCCCCGCTCCGCCAGCAGTGCGGAAGCATCTTTAAAACCAGAATTCATGTCAAGCACAATGGAAAAGGCCATCTCACTTCGCCTCGATTCTAACATGGGGGTTTGCCCCCCGCAAATTGTGGGAAAAGCCCAAAACTTTGTGGCAGCAGGCCCTGTCCGGCTTGCTGAATTCCGATTTCCCAATAAACACGTAGTCGCCCACGTCCACCTCCACCGAATCAGCGCCATCGTTGTAAAATATATCCGTAGCGCTATCCGAAGCTGCCGTGCCGCTGTTCAAACCGGCCGTGCTGCTATTCAAACCGGCTTTGCCGGCGATGGGAATTCTAATTTTCACCAAAGAATCCATCACCAGGCCGCCCTCGCTTACCGCGGCCAAAACCGCCTTGTGCACAGAGGCACGCGGAAAATACACGCGGGAAAAACGCTCGCTTTCCCCGTCATAGTGGTAAAGCGTAATGCTCTTGTTTGTACGCATAAAAAACTCCTTTCCGCCAATAGCTCAGCGGGAACCATCTATGTCAAATCCCCCTGTATAAAAGCCCGGTCTGCTCTAAAAATCCTGCGGCAACGGCGGCGGCAGCTTTTTCCACAGCCGTATTGCTGTAAGAAACGCTGTAGCCGTCGTTGTTCTCCGAGGCAATGCCAAACCGCGCGCTTTTTAAATAGAACAGCTCCGCAATTTCACAGGCGCACCGTGCAAGATTTTCCGTGTCCTTCGCCTCGCCCAGCCGTCCCATGGTCAGGGCGGACAAAAACGCCTCGGCTTTACTGAGACAGGCCGCAAACTTCCCTTCGGGAATCAGGGCCTCCGTGGAAACGTTGTAAAGCTGTTCATAATCGCTGTACGATATGGAAATCATAACGCCCCGCCCCCTTAGGTAGTGGACTTATGAACATAAACGCCGGCTTTTTTGTTGTCGTAAACAAAGCTGTCGTGGTAGAGCCTGAACTGGAACTTCCACATGTCCATTGCCTGGTTCTCGTCAGGAGAGAAAATTTTCGGCATACAGAACTTTTTCGCCTGCAAAACAGCGGAGGGCTGCACAATCATAAAGTTAATGCTCTTCGCACTTGTCGCCTTATCATAACCCCAGTCGGTTGTGCCGTCGTTTAAGGTAACCGCGGTGTAAAACCTGGATTTCGGAACATACACAATGGGCATGTTGTTATAGTTGAACAGCAGGGAATTAATCGCCGCGTCGCTGCCCCAGGTGCGGGAAAACGCCTCGTTAATTTTGGGCTTTAATTCCGAATTAATGAACAAAATTCTGCCGTCCTCCGGCACTTCATTTTCGTCCATTGCACGAACCGCCTCGTCTAACGCCGCCACAATGGTATCTTTGGTAAGCACCGCCGCGTCGGTTGTCAAAACGTCTTCGGTAGACGCATATTTCGCAAACCGATAGGCGTCTAATTCCGGGCACACCCAGTCGCGCATAAACTGTCCTGTCACAGCGCCAAAGGCAAGCCCTAAGGTCTCCTCGTCGTCCATGCGGTCAATGGAAAACTCCTTGCCGCGTTCCTCCGTAAGCTTTAACGTCTCCCAAACGGCAGTCACATCGCCTTTCGGATATCCTGTTGTTCTGGAGTAATCCCCCAGCCCCGTTGTTGAAACCTTCAGCACCTTCACTTCGTTGGCCCCTGTAAAATCGGCCTGAGAAGCGGTGTCCATCAACGCTGTTGCCGACGCCGCCTTATAGGTTTCGTCAATAACAGGCAGAAATTTTTGTGCCAGTGTAATTGAATTTGCCATAATACATCATCATCCTTTCTAACTGTAATGTTACTTTTTCGTCAGCCCGGCCGCCTCCCGGGCGGAGGCAACAAAGCCGTCCGTCACGGGAAACGCCGCGCCCTGGGCAAGGGCGGTAGAAGCGGCCCCCCTGCCAAACAAAAAACCATTGTCTGCACGAAGGGACTCCAGCTGCTGGGAAAGTCCCGAAAGCCCGCCGTTTTCATCCAGCTCTAAGCTGTCTAAATCCAGCAGCGCACGAACTGCCTTTGTGTTTTTCGCGCCGCTTCTTTCCAGGGCCAAATCCAGCGCGCCGTTAAACTTTGCCTGCTTAACCTCTGTTTTCAGCGCCTCCGTGTCCTTGTCATACTTTTGTTTCAGCTCTGCCAGCTTTTGCTCCGGCCCGTCCGGGTCGTCCTCAGAATGTTGTGAAGACAGCAGCTCCTTAAGCCGCTTTGCCTCGGCTTCCAAATCGCAAAACTTTGCCTTGCTGACATACTTTCCCTCCGAAAGGTCGGCCAGCTTCACTTGGTTTTCCGGGTGCTCCCGGTTATCCCTGCCAATCCTCTCAGAAACGTCGGCGAACGAATCGCCCAACACATTTTTTAAAAACTCCATATGTCCTCCATGCCGCTGTTTTTAAACGTGGTGCCCCCACAGACAGCAAAAGTTTATATCCCATTTTGCAAGGGAAAACTAAATAAAATCTAAAAATTTTTGTAACAAAAATTTTTTTAACGGTTGGTTTTGTTTTTTCCGCCAGTCTTCAAGCCGGCTTTTCCGGTTTTTAACTCGCCTTTGTCTGCATGCAGCCCGGCTGTGCCGGAACTCAAACCGGCCGTGCCGGAACCCAAACTGGCCGCGCTGCTGTCGGCAGACTGTTTTGGCGGCTGCGCCTCACAAAGCGGCCTTGCCGCCCGCTCCCTTGCCTGCTCTTCCGACTCGTTAAACCACCACATGCGAAATTCAAAGGGCTGCATCAGCCCGGCGGAAACCAGCTTTAAGTTCTGTTCAAACTCGGTGGACGTGTCGTGAATAATGCTGTCGTCAAAATCCACCTTCACTGCAAGACCGCGCGTATCCTTGCCGTCTAAAAACAGCACCGCCCGCACAAGATCGCAAATAGCGCGGTTTAAAATAATTTCATGCTTTTTCAGGTTCTGATAAAGGGCGCTCTCCTCAGAAATCACCTCGGTGGCGGTTTTCACACCGCCCCGGTCGTAGGTGTAGCGCTCCGACCCCAAACCGCACAAATCCGACAAAAGATTTAAATTCTGCTTCAGCCCCTCGGTGTGCTCCGCGGCCCGAATTTCCATGTTAATCTCTTTTAAATCGGTAATATTCTTATCTGTAAAGGCATAAAACTCGGTGTCGTTGTCGTCAAACACCGGGGCAAAACCAGTATCGCTGCTGTTTAACTGGGCCATGCCCACCGGCACCACAATCCGCTTTTTGCCCAAACGAAACTCGTTCTGATAGCTGTCATAAACCAAATCCACGCCCTTTAACACGTCAACGGCGTTGGCAAACACCGAAATTCCCATGGGATTGTCCAAATTCACGCTGTTCACAATGTTTGGCGTCACAATCTGAAACAACGGTGCCTCCGAGCCGGTGTAAAAATCTGCCTCCACCTGTTCCGGAAGCGGCAGGGGCTGATGGTTTTTCGCGTCAAACAACCGGTTGTGAATCACATAAGCGCCGTCCTCCAGCACATGAATCTGCAAATATAAACTTGTCTTTCCGTCAATCACCTTTAAGCTGCCGAAAGCGCACTCGTTAATCTCACCGTTGTCCCAGGACAAAGGATAAATCATATCGGCCCGAATATAGTCAATGCCAATCGTTCCGTTGTCAATAAACTCCACAAACGCGCCGGTGCCCAAAGCAAAGGAAAGCTCTAAAAGCTGGTTGCCGCACACCCTGAAATTGTTTTCCTCCAAAATCTCTTTTGCCCGAAGGGTCAGCGCCTCGTTTTCTGTGGAAAACTCCACCTTTTCATTTAAAAGCAAATTGGCCCAGTCCTCACAAACCTTTTTGGCCATTCCCAGGGTAGCGCGCTCCCGGCGCACCTTTTTCTTGCCGTTATACTGGCTGTAGCTGTGAAATTTCGCCACCTTCCCCTTATACCACTGAAGCCATTCCGAAATCTGCTCTCCAAAGCCCAAATCAACGGTTTCAAATCCTAATTTTCTTAAACATTCCCGCATTTCTTCACCCCATGTCAATTAAATCGTTCCTATAGTTTTCTGTTGCATACTCCAAAGCGTCCAAGCTGTCCACATTGAAAGACCCGTCGTCCAAACGCCTGTCCTCCAGGCTGTTGTCGTCCCACACGGCGGAGCACAGCGCGTCTGTCACATGCACGCAGTGCTCCAGCACGAAAAACCGCCCGTAAGACATCAAACTGTTAAAAAGCCGAATCCGGTCAACAATCGGCCCTTTGATGGCGTTGCGCACGTTTAAGGCCAACCTCTCTTTCGCCGCGGCGTTTTCCAGCCCGCGAATCAACGTGGTTTCGGCGTTGTCGCACCAGGCGTCGTAAAGCCGGTAGCTCTCCTTGCTTTTCCGAATAAAGTTAACAAAATGCTCCTCTAATTCCGCGGGGCTGATTTTGTCCTTCAAATAAAACTCGTCCAGCACCACAACCTCTTTTAAACCCTTTGTAAACCCGGTTAAAACAAAGGCCGTGGCCGACTTGTTTCCGCCAAAATCCACCCCAACCGAGGCGAAGGCAATTTCCGGCGGCTCGGCGAGCAAAAACCGATTGGTGCTATCGGCAAACAGCTTATATATCGCACCTTCCGCAGCCACCCAGCGGCCCAAAATGAACCGCTCATAAAACACGCCGGTAAATTCCTTTTTCAGCCCCGCCACATACGCAGGCGGCAAAAAGCTGTTGTCGTCAATCAAAAACTCCTCTAAAAACAAATCCAGCTCCCCGGCCCGGTCCAAATACTTCTTCTTAATATAATGCCGGGGGTTGTCCGGATTGGTGGTGGCAAACAGCTTTGCCCCCGGTTCAGACAACCGGGAAAGCAGCATGGTAAAAAAATCCTCCGCAATCAGCGTCAGCTCGTCCACATAGGCGCCGCCCAGCGTCAAACCGCGCATTTTGCCCTCAGCGCGGGAGTCGCTGGCGCCTTCAAGCACAATCTTCCTGCCAAACAGCCTCCCCTGCTTCAGTGAAAGACTATACGTAAAATTTGCCTCCCCCACCAGCGAAACCAGCAAATCCAAACAGTTCCGCTTCAGCGATGTCAGCGTCTTGGCCGCCATCAAATAAACCCGGTCTTTCGGGCTTACCAAAACCCAAAAGGCCCATAAAACAAGACTGATCCAGGTCTTCCCCGACCGCACCGAGCCGCTTAAAATGTTCAAACGCTTCAGTTTTCCGCTTTTAAAAATTTTGAGCAGCTCCTGCTGTTTTTTCGTAAACGTCAAAGCTCACACAACCCCTTCACAAGCGTTTCCAGGCGGCCTGTGTCGCAAGACGTGCCGTCAGTCTTTACCAGCTCTTTTAAATCCTTCACCGACTGCACAAGCTGCCTCAGCCGCTGTGTGTCAATTTCCCCATCCTTTAAATTGTCAATGGCAAGATTGGTTTTTTCACACAGCTTGTCCGCCAGCAGCCGAATTTCAACCGTCCGGCCGTCCTCCTGAACCTGCTGATGCGCGGCCTGCCTGCAATCGTTTAAAAGGGACTGCTGCTTTAACGCAAACCAGCCCTCCCGCTTCGAGCGGTAGGCGACCTGCCTGGGCGAAACCCCGTTTTTCCTTGCAAGCTCCCGCTGGCCGATGTTGGTAGTAACATATTCATTTTTAATTTTCACCCAGTCAATGGCCAAACAATTCCGCCCCCTTTTTTTCATATGCCCGCCAACCCATCCGACAGCAATTCCCAACTGCCACACTATCTTTTATTACAGTTTAAAGCATATCACAGGCCCGGCATGACAAACAATGACAGCGTCGGAACACGGCTTATTTGCTCGTCTGTGCGGGTTCCCGCACAGAGCTTCGCCTTGCGCCTGTTCCTCCTCTCTTTCCCACAACGCTTTTTCCCCTTCGGGAGCGTTGCGGGAACCCTGTTTTTCGCAAGCTCCAATAAGCTCCATTCCGCTGTTCGCGGAATATCCGCCCGTTTCGCTGCCGCTCCTCTTCCCAGCAAAGCCTGTTTCCCTCCGGGGGCTTTGCAGGGGCCCCATCCTTTCCGGGCGGAACACCGCAGTTTCGCCGGTTCCTCCTCTTTCCCACAACGCTTTTTCCCCTTAAAAAATCAGCAGCTCCGCCTCCAGCAGCGCGGCCTTATGCAGCCGATAAACATGCCGCACGTCCACCTCCATCTCTTCGGCAATCTGCTCCCACGTAAGATAGCTTAAATACCGCAAAGACAAAAGCGTCCGCAGCTCCCGGCTGTCCACCTGCAAAATCATCTCATATGCTTCAATTTTCACTGCAAACAGCTCCTCTGTCCGCCGTGCAATCCGGTCTGAATAATCCAAATAGCGCACCATAGCATTTTCCGCATAATTTTCTTTCGACGTCTGCACCTTTTCCCCGTCGAGCCGCGCCGTAATGCTCAGCGCCAAATCCTTTGCCGCCAGCGCTTCTCGTTTTAATGCACGAATTTCTTTGTCAATCTCCCAGGCGCGGCCAAGCCACTCCTTTGCTGTCATATTCCCCGTCCCCCTCTGTCAATTTGCCTGTCTTCCGCTGCCCTTGCCAATCTCCCCCGAATCCCCCCGGGAGCGGCCGCCGTTTTGCTGTTCCGTCTGCCTGCGAAACCTGGCCGTCCGCTTTGCATATTCTGCTGCCGTTTCATAAAAGCTGCACGGGCCGTTTTTGCAAACCGGCTCCACCAGCGCCTTACATTCCGTTCCAAAAGGCGCGCACCAATAACAATCCCTATTCATCCGTTTCAAGTTCCATTTCTCCTTCCCGAAGCCGTTTTGTCACACTTAAAAACGTCTTCCGTTCAATGTCGTCATAGTCATACCGGCTGCGAAAAACAGCTTTGTTTCCTTTTGTGCCTTCATTATATTTTGTTATCTTTCTATCTTTATAGGTACGCCCCCAGGCGCACCCGCCGTTTGCCCGCGGGCCAACACCCTGTGGGCCAAGAGGCTCACCCTGGGTATTCCAATGAACAGGCCCCGCGCCGCTTTTCCAACTGTCATAGTTTTTGTTAAAGCGGTAGCGTTTCGGAGCCCGCCCGCCGCCGTCCGGCCCGGGCAAAACCGCCGAAACAAGCCCCAGCTCCTCCAGCCTTCGCATCTGGCGGGAAATGGTAGACTTATTCCCCCGAAGCATTTTTGCAAGATAGGAAAGCGGCAGCGCACACTCTTTGCTGTGATATCCATAACTGTTCCGCCACAAAAGAAGCAAAATCCGAAGCTGGGTGCCGTTTAAAGAAGCTCCCGCCACAGCCTCTAAAATCTCGTTTGAAATGGGTGTAAACCCGTTTTCTTTCTGAGGACTGGCCATAAAAACTCACTCCTTCACCTTCAGGCTCCCGCCAATCCGTTCTAAAAACTCCCTGGTTCCCATGTTCATGTAACACTCGTCGCACAAGGCAATGCACCCCACACAAACATAGGTTTCCAACCTTACAATCCTCCGTTTGCACTTGTCACAAAAAATTGGTCTCAAAACCCCCTCACACCCTTTCTTTCCGGCGCCATTTGCGGCAAACGCCGCTTCAAACTGCCGTTTGTTTCATTTTTGGGACTACATCTCTAAAAAAATAACCCCGTTTCATTTTTGGGACAAGTCAATCATAGCACAATAATATTACATTGTCAACCCATTTTTGAAACTTTTTCCTCCAAAACGAAAAAAGTTGTTGCATTTTTGGGATGAATAAGTTATACTGAACATAAAAGGCGGTGAAACCATGTCAGACATCAGCAAAAAATTATATGAGGTCAGAACTGAAAAAGACGTGAGCCTGTCCAAGCTTTCCAACATGACGGGCATTGCAAAATCCACGCTGCAGCGGTATGAAACAGGCGCCACAAAAAAAATACCCCTAGACGCAATCTACCTAATCGAAAAGGCCCTGAACCTGGCGGCGGGCTGCCTTTTGGGGCTGCTGCCAAACCCCCGGCCGAAAAAGGAGACGTTTGCCAGCCCAAGCATCACACCGGAGGTAACCCAGTTCCCCGTTCTCGGCGACATCGGCGCCGGTTACGACCGGCTTGCCATGGAGGACTGGACCGGCGAAACCGTGGAAATTCCCAACACCTACCTCTGCGGCCGGAAAAAGGAGGACTTCATTGTTCTCCGGGTAAAAGGCGACAGCATGTATCCCCTCTACCACGAGGGCGACAAGGTGCTCATTTTAAAACAAAGCACCCTAAACCACTCCGGCGACATCGGCGCCATTGTGTATAACGACGAGCTTGTCACCATAAAAAAGGTGGAATATGCCCCCGGCGAGAACTGGATGCGGCTGATTCCGATTAATCCGGAATACAAACCCCAGCAAAT
>ERZ773108.3254-NODE-3254-length-12737-cov-4.840798_pt1 | contig 12737 bp, 9 predicted proteins | sample MGYA00580570_ERZ773108 | MGnify/ENA primary metagenome ERZ773108 (study PRJEB29015, sample SAMEA2737840) | human gut metagenome | biome: human gut; feature: human-associated habitat; material: faeces | place: China | collected 2012 ...
GCCAAACGTGCCTATGGTTGGTGTATTTGATACTGCTTTCCATCAGACAATGCCTGCAAAAGCTTATCTGTACGGACTTCCAATTGAATACTATAAGAACTACAAGGTAAGAAGATACGGTTTCCACGGAACCTCCCACAGCTTCGTATCCAAACGTGCTGTTGAGTTCCTTGGTCTTGACAAAGACAACTCTAAAGTTATCGTTTGCCACCTTGGAAACGGTTCCTCCATCAGCGCTGTTCAGAATGGCAAATGTGTAGATACTACAATGGGCCTTACTCCTCTTGAAGGCGTTGTAATGGGTACACGTTCCGGAAGCATTGATCCGGCTATCGTTGAGTACATTGCAAAGAAAGAGAATCTTGACCTTGCAGGTGTTATGAATGTCCTGAATAAGAAATCTGGTCTTCAGGGTATGTCCGGAGTCGGCAGTGACATGCGTGATATCAGAGCTGCAATTGCAGACGGAAACGAAGATGCAAAGAACGCTTATGATGTACTTTGCTATGGTATCGCTAAATTCGTTGGCGGATATGTTGCAGCTATGAACGGTGTAGATGCCATCGTATTTACAGCAGGTATCGGCGAGAATGCTATTCCTGTACGTGAGAAGGTTGTAAGCTATCTTGGATACCTTGGAGTTACACTTGACAAAGAAGCTAATGGAGTTCGCGGAGAAGAGATCGTTATCTCTACACCGGATTCCAAAGTTAAAGTTGCTGTAATTCCTACAAACGAAGAACTTGCAATCTGCAGAGAGACAGTAGCTCTGGTTTAATTTTCACAGATAATAAAGTGTCTGTTTTGTGTCCAAACGAGAGAAATATAACTGGATAAAAGTTATATTTATATAGAAGGGAAGGGTGCATCTGTCAGGAGCACCCTTCTTTGTGCCCGTAAGGCATATGGAAATTACCTGATAATAATGCCGCCGGATGATAAAATACTTCGTAAAGGAATATTACTTGACAAAATGTGAAATTTTTCTAATTTATCGTTGACAAAAGCAGAGGCGGTATGTATAATAAAACAAGTGTGGATAGGAGAAAAGTATGCAGATACATTTATCAGATATTTCATCCAGTGAAGGAATGCGTATTCAGAAGACTGCAGAGTTTGGAATGGATACGATCACCTTTCAGTCAGGAAGCTTTCCGGTACTTGCAAAAGAACCCATAGAGCTTACGATCACGAATACAGGTGACAGAAATCTTGAAATCAGAGGAACGGGTAAGATTACCGTAGGTATTCCCTGTGACAGATGTCTGGAAGAGGTTTCAACAGAGATTCCTTTGGAGATTGAGCGAAAACTTGATATGAAGCTTACGGATGAAGACCGTGTGAATGATCTGGACGAGAGTTCTTATCTCACAGGTATGGACCTGGATGTGGACCAGCTGGTCTATCTTGAGGTACTGATGAGCTGGCCTTTGAAGGTTTTATGTAGAGAAGACTGCAAAGGAATCTGTAGCCAGTGCGGGAAAAACCTCAATGACGGTCCCTGTGGATGCGTCGAGGAACCTAAGGATCCCCGTATGGCAGCTATCAGTGATATATTTAGTAAATTTAAGGAGGTGTAACATAATGTCCATCTGTCCGAAGAATAAATCTTCCAAAGCAAGACGCGATAAGAGAAGAGCAAACTGGAAAATGAGCGCTCCGAACCTTGTAAAATGCAGCAAATGTGGCGAACTGATGATGCCGCACAGAGTATGCAAAGCTTGCGGAAGCTACAACAAAAAGGAAATCATTAAAGTTGAAGACTAATTTTTAATGATTGCAAAGTATGGCAGGTTCTCCCGTTTGGGATGCCTGCTTTTTTGTGTATTATTTTATGGATGAGGAAAAAGTAATGAATGAGAAGGAGAAGGTAAATCAGATCACAGAAGGTGTGATCTGGAAACAGCTGCTGTTATTTTTCTTTCCTATTGTATTTGGAACATTTTTTCAGCAGATTTATAATACGGCGGATACTATTGTTGTAGGTCGTTTCGTAGGAAAACAGGCACTTGCTGCAGTTGGAGGTTCTGCCAGTCAGATCGCCAATCTGATCGTTGGCTTTTTTGTAGGGCTTTCTTCAGGGGCAGCAGTTGTGATCTCGCAGTTTTATGGGGCAAAAGATAAGAAGAATCTGAGTAAGGCACTGCATACAGCATTTGCATTCTCCATTGCAGCGGGAATTGTTCTTACTGTAGTGGGGATTTTTCTGACCAGACCTGCATTGCTGCTTATGAAGACACCTGCAGATGTAGTAGAGGACTCTGCAGTGTATCTTCATATTTATTTTGGCGGAATGGTTTTTAACCTGGTTTATAATATGGGAGCAGCCATCCTGCGTGCAGTAGGAGACTCCAAAAGACCACTGTATGTTCTGATCATTACCTGTGTGCTGAACATTATTCTTGATCTGCTGTTTGTGGTTGCGTTTGGCATGGGTGTGACAGGAGTAGCTGTTGCTACAGTTACTTCTCAGGTGATCAGTGCGCTGATCGTAACAGTAATGCTTCTGAAAACCAGAGAGATATATGTGCTGAAGATCAATCAGATCCGTTTTGACAGAAGAATGCTGTTTTCAGTTCTGAGAATCGGTATTCCGGCAGGTCTGGAATCTGTAATGTATAATATTTCCAATATTGTGATACAGGTATTTGTAAATAATCTGGGAACTGACACAGTGGCGGCATGGGGAACTCTTGGGAAAATAGATGCTCTTTTCTGGATGGTGATCAATGCATTTGCGATTTCCATTACTACCTTTGTGGGACAGAATTTCGGAGCCGGTAAATATCACCGTATGCGGAAAAGTGTGAGTGTCTGCATGATCATGAGTATGGCCAGTTCTGCGGTGCTGATCATTTTGATGTATTCATTTGCTCCCTGGATTTATCGTCTGTTTACCACAGACAGCGCAGTGGTTGTCCATGGTGTTCATATGAGTCGTTTTTTACTGCCGTCCTATTTCATTTATGTGATCATAGGAATCCTGTCCGGAGCGCTGAGGGGTACCGGGAAGGTTCTTGTGCCTATGCTTCTTACCTGCGGCGGTGTGTGTTCTTTGAGAATCCTGTGGCTTTTTACAGCCGGCCAGATATACCCGGGAATTAATACGATCATGCTCAGTTATCCGGTTTCATGGAGCATTACGGCAGTATTGTTTATTGTATATTATTTTATGAAATTTCCAGGAAAGAAAAAGGAGAATTAACCATTTTTCATGAAATAATGCAGTTTATCCTATGTCTGTTGCCGAAATCCGCCAGATAAGGTAAGCTAAGAACAAAGGAAATTGAGAATAAAGATAACGGATTGAGCAGTAATGTAAAATGAAAGTATGAAAAAAGCATGAGAAAACAGAAAATAACAGTTCTGATTTTAATGATAACTCTGTGCCTGACTGGCATATGGGGAATGAAAAAAAATACCACAGTATGGGGCGCGGTGATCCGGGTAAATGATGTGATCGTACCTCATGATATTCCTGCAGTAGCTGTAGAAATAAATAAAAGTAGCGAACTGATTACTGAGAAACTGTCTCGGGTTTTCTATACAGTTTATACAGACACAGATACACTGCATATTCCGGTGTTCTGGGATGTTTCGTCTGTAAATATGAAACTGGCAGGCGTTTACACAATGAAAGGTGTACTGAAGCTTCCGCCTGAGTATGCTTTTGATGAGAGTAAAAGTCTGAAGGTACAGACAACTGTTTCTGTGCAGTACCCGGACAAACCGGATATTAATATATATTACAGGCTGACTGCGGCAGGAATCTATATATTTCCCTGGTTGAAGCAGGAAAATTTTGACTCCATGGAAGCTTATCTGAAGAAAGAAAGCGGACAGTGGATCAACCTCACTGAGGAGGGCTTTGCTCTCTGTGAAGAGGAGGGGCTGTATGTATCTAACCAGAGTATGGTTGTGGGTAATACCTATTCCCTGCTGGTAACCTATGATAATGGAAAGAAGCAGACCAATACTCTGCGGTTTCAATACCAAAAAGACGGCAGTCTTAAAATTTACGGTTATCAGCACAGTTTGCTTGGAAACACACAGAAGCCTGGAAAGATCATCTGCTCTTATGATACCAGAGATGAGAAATATCTCAGCAGATGTGGGGCATATGCAGTGAAAATAGGGGGAAATCTGAAGCAGATTGAGAAGGAACTGAAAGAGAATGTCAGATTGCGGGTCAGCACTGCAGAAATATTTGAAGATACAGCGGAGAATCCGGAGCTGATTCTGGAATCCTCCTGGGATCTGAGCCAGGTAAACAGGGAAAAACAAGGTGTGTACAAGGTAACCGGATCATTTGTAATCCCAGAAGGATATGAAGTAGCTGACAGCCTGGCGCTGCCAGAGGCATATGCATATCTTTCTGTACAGAAAAAAGGAGAACCACAGATTAATACCTACAGTATGCCAACTGTGGATTTGCTGGAATTTCCTATGCTACTGGATGGATTTTCCACAGAGGAACGCCGGAATATACAGGTTTATCTTTCTGAGAATGAGGGGAATTACCGGAAAATAGATGATGACCTGGTGGAAGTGACTTCTGATGGAATTCAGATTTATTACAGAGAGATATTAAAGAAAGGACAGAACTACCAGATCTGTGCTGTCTATGAGAAAGGGAGCACAGGAATTTATTCTTTTTCCTATAATGATGCCTTTATTGTCAACGAATACTGGCATGAGCGGAATTTTTCAGACAGGGAGGAAAAAGATCTTCCTGACATTGTGCAGAAAGCACCTGCTTCGTCAGAAGTAGTACAGGGAGAAAAGGAAGAGAATCTGAATACGGGAAGTGCCGGATATCATTATGACAACTCTTACGGAACAGACAATAATGCAGACGGACAGAACAGCAGTAGTAACAAAGCTTCTGGTGCAAAAGCTGCTGAAATATCGGATACAGAGAATTCTGTGACAGAGTTAAGCACCGACACCATTACTGCAGTCAGTGGAAAGAGAATGCTTCTTATGATCCAACAGAATGGAAGTGCAAGGTTTGAGAAACAGGGAATCTCTGTAACATTTTCTCCGGATACAGTGAACGGATGGAAGATCAATGCAGAGGATGAAATCCAGATAGGAATCGAGAAAACGTCAGAAACTGCATTTTCTCTGCGGATTTTTGTCAGAGGTGAGGAGGTAATAGAAGTTCCGGGAACAGTGGTGGAATTTCAGACATCTGTGTTTGGTGGAATCCAGTCACCTGAAACAGTAAAAGCGGAGGATGTGCAGGGAAATCAATATGCAGTGAATTATCAGGAAAAACAAAATGTTCTCTGTATGGAGATCAACCAGACAGGGGATTATTTTTTGACAGATGGAAAGTCAGAAAGTATAGGAAATCAGACGGATGAAGAAAGCGTGAAAGCTATTTCAGACGGAGAAGATATAGGTTTTACAGAAGAGCCAATGCCAGAGGAGGAAACGGAGCAAAAGACAGAGCAGAAAACAGAGAATTCCGCCAAACAGTTTCTGATGATAATACTTACATTACCGGCAGTATGTATCCTGGTGGCCGCCATTATTTTTGCAATTCGTAAAAAACGCAGATAAGCGACAGTGGAAAGGCAAACAAAGCACCTGAAAACAGAAGGAGGTGTCAGCAATGAAGAAGAACTGGAAATATTCATTACTACTTATAGCAGCTGTATTTGCATTGGCTATGGGCGTATTCTTTCTGTTTTATCGCTTTGATAACAAATATACGGCCAGGGGAGATCAGGCCATTCAGGGAATCCTCTATGTGCCTGATGATGATTCTGTGCATTATCTTGCCAGGGAATGGGAATATTATCCGGATGTATTGCTGACACCGCAGGAAATAAAGGAACAGAAGGAGGACTACTACAGCCGTTATGTTTCCATTGGCGAGTACGGTGGGATGGATATGGGCGACAAAAATAAATCTCCTTTTGGAAGTGGTACCTATCGGATGACCCTGGTGCTTCCTGAAAAAGAAAAACAATATGCTATTGGCCTGACAGAGATTTTTTCTGCTTACAAGCTGTATATTAATGGGGAATTGATGGGGCAGATGGGAAATCCGGATCCGGACAATTACCAGGAGCAGATTCAGAACAGGGTATTTACCTTTGAGGGAAAAGAAACTGCAGAGATTGTGATCGCAGTGACAGACAAACATTCGGTGTCATCGGGAATTCAGTATGTGCCGGTTTTGGCTTCTCCTTTTAAAGTGAATATTATCCGCGGGTTGTCACTTATGATTGCTGTGGTATTTATGGCTTTTACATTTTTTGTCCTGATTTTTTCAGTGTATATGTATATGCGAACTAAAAAAGTGGAGTTTGGACTTTTTGCCCTGCTTTGTATCTGTGTACTGGGATATGGTTCTTATCCGATCCTGCATTCCTTTGTTGCAGTAAAAGTACAGCCTTGTTATGGAATGGAGGCATTGTTCTATTATCTGATGTTTGCCGGTGTTATGCTGGTACAACAGAAGATCCTGGGAGGTGAGGAAAGGATTCCGGAAATTCTTGCAGGTGTGGCCGTAGCAGCCGGAGTGATGGTTTTTGTGGCAGAAATGCTGTGCAGCAGAGCCCAGTCTGCAACAGGGCTGTATCTGATCTCTAAGCTTACAGAGATTTTGAAGTGGGCAGCAGCCGGTTATCTGCTTTTCAGAAGTGTAAAGGAGATAAAACAGAAGTACAGTAATGTACTTTTAGTGGGAATTGTTGTTTATGCAGCGTCTCTGGCAGCAGACCGGATATGGAGATTATATGAGCCGATCATTGGCGGGTGGTTTACGGAAATTGGTGCAGTAGTGCTTGTAGCCAGTGTGGGACTGACTCTGTGGATGGAGATTGCCAATGCTTACAGATTTCAGCTTACCTATAGAGAATACAGCCGTCAGATGGAACAGAAACTGCAGATACAGAAACAGAATTATGAGGAACTTACAGAAAAGGTGGATGAGATCAGCAGGATGCGCCATGATATGAGACACCATCTGCGCACCATCATGTCTTACACCCAGCAGGGAAAATATCAGGAGATGATGGAATACCTGCAGGAGTATGCATCCGTTATAACAGAAGAGGAAAAGCGAATCTGTTATTGCAGAAACATGGCCGTAGATGCAGTGATCCATTTTTATGCAGGAGAACTGAGAGAGAAAGGGATTCCTTTTGAATGTGATATGATGCTGCCGCAGAATATTGGCATTTCAGATACAGATCTGTGCAAAATATATGGAAATCTTCTGGAAAATGCCGTAGATGCAGTAAAAGATCTGTTGCCGGAAAATAAGCCTTATGTAAAGATGCTTACAAAGGTTAAGAACAAGAAGCTTCTGATAGAGATTTCAAATCCATATTCCAATGAAATCCAGCGAAGAGAAAAAGTTTTTTATTCAACAAAGCATGAAGGCTTTGGAATCGGAACAGCGTCTGTAGCAGAAGTGGTACAACGAATGGGCGGATATGTAGTTTTTAATACAGAAGAGGGTATTTTTAAAGTAAATATCTTTCTGCCGGTGAAAACAGTACAGTAAATAAATAGTTACTGCCCGGAGGGGAAGAGGCATATCGGAAATACTTATTTATCAGAGTCTGAAGAGAATAAGTATTCCAGATATGCTTTTTTTATTGCGTTGGAGCCACGCTTGCGTACAGTAACAAGCTCCTGATTGTCCATAACAAAGCCTTCATCTGTGGATTTCTCGATGTGATCCATATTTACGATACAGCCTCTGTAACAGGAGAGAAAACATTTCATTCCCTCCAGAAGCTCTTCGAATTTCTGGAAGGTTATGTAGGAGCGTATAATGCCTGCATCTGTGGTATGTACCTGAACTGCATTGCGGTAGGTATCCACGTACAGGATGCTCCTGACAGGGATCTTTACAGGGGTACGGTCAGAGATCAGTTCTATATATCTGGAGTTCTGTGACTGTCTGAACTGGATTGTTGAGAGAATCCGGCAAAGCTTCTCCGGGTCAAAGGGCTTCAGCAGATAGTAGGATGCCTGTACATCATAGCTTTCCACAGCAAAGGAATCACTGCTTGAAATAAAAATCAGAGCAGTTGTATCCCTGGCTTCGCGGAGCTTTCTGGCTGCATCCATACCGGTCATACTGCCCATATAAATATCCATAATGATCAGGTCGTAAAATCCGGGTATGTATTTAGTAAAAAAAGCTTCTGCGCTGGAATACAAATGGATGTCTGCGGATGTATTCTGGGATTCATAATAAGAAGAAATGACAGATTTTACCTGACGCAGATCTTCCTTTGAATCGTCAAGGATTGCAATATTCAAAAGGAGTACCTCCTAAATTAACTTAAACATAATTTGTATTTTAGCGTATTTTCATGAGTTATTCAAGTACGGATTCCTTACTGAAAGCAAGTAATACCATAAGTATTTATTCATTTTTCCATATTTCATGAAAAATGTCATTTAATCCCATGTATCTTGAAAATAAGACTGAAATTTTTTATAGTAAGAACATAGAAATTCAGTTTAGAAATATGTACACACATTTTAAGAAAGGATGGTAAAAAAATATGAAAAACTGGAAAAAAATAATGGCAGGTCTTTGTGCTGCTGCAATGGTAAGCTCTATGGTTGTTCCGGTATGGGCAGCAGAGGAGACTACAGAAGAAGCAGCAGATGACGGAGATGTCGCGGATGTATCAGAGGCAATGTTAGGACTCTGGAAGGACAGCGCAGGAGATATCTACGGATTCTACAAAGATAATTCGTTTTTTGGCCAGTGGAAGGATGAAGAGCAGGATGTTCTTGGTGTATATGCTCTGAGTTCAGACGGAGAATATACAGCTCTGGTAATGCAGTTCGCAAATGACGACGGCACGTATGATGATGAAAATATGGTAACTTATCTGGTGCAGGCAAATGAGGAAGAGAATCTTCTGGAACTTTATGATCCGGACAGTCTGGACTTGACTGCAACCCTGGAGCCTTATGAGGCAGACGGTGATGAGTCGGATTACAATCAGACTTATCAGGATATGGGTGATATCCTGACAGAGTGTTATTCCGGCGAAACAGAAGCGGGTGAGACTTTTATTTATGCAGCTAATGAGGATGGAACTTTCTGCTCAGTACTTGTGATCGATCAGGATGATAACTATGTAAGCTTTGTTGGTGAAGGTACTTTTGATGAAGAGAATGGTACTGTGACGATTACTGATGAAGTTTCTGAGATGGCACTTACTTTTGGCGTGGCAGTGAATGATGATGATACACTGACACTGGATATGGGTGATCTTGGAAGCGCTACTGTAGAGGAAGCTACGCTGGCGGTTGCTGTGCAGGGACTGAAGTATGCAGTTGAGAATGGAACTGAGATGAACTAAGCAATTCTTTTTCAGGAACAAAAATATGTGATTTTGAGGATACTCCTCTTCGGATAGATTTATTCGGAGGGGAGTGTTTTTTCTGTGCCGGGGGTTTTAGAATGGCTGGGAAGATGGTATAATAAGGAGCGAATTCTATAGTTTTTGTGGAAGTGTTACAGGTGAGCAGAAACAGACAGGAAGCGAAAATTACGAGAGAGGTTTGAATTTATGAATATTTTGAATATAGAGCATGTTTCCAAGGTGTTTGGTGAGAAGGTGGTGCTGGATGATGTTTCCTACGGGGTGCATCAGGGAGATAAGATTGGGATCATCGGGATTAATGGGACCGGGAAGTCTACGATTCTGAAGATCATCGGCGGTCTGGAGGAGCCGGATGAGGGGCAGGTGATCACTCAAAATGGCCTGAGAATCACGTATCTTCCGCAGATGCCGGAGTTTCCGCAGGGAGCTTCTGTCCTGGATTATGTGGCAGAAGGAAAGTGGCAGAAGGACTGGAGTACTGAGAGCGAGGCAAGGAATGTTCTGAATAAGCTGGGAATTACAGACCATGAGGAGAAGATCGATCATTTATCCGGGGGACAGAAGAAAAGGGTGGCACTGGCAAGGACTCTGGTGAATCCCTGTGATGTGCTGCTTCTGGACGAGCCTACCAACCATCTGGATAATGAGATGGTGACCTGGCTAGAGGACTTTCTGAGAAGTTTTAAGGGCGTTGTGATTATGGTTACTCATGACAGATATTTTCTCGACAGGGTTACTAATAAGATTCTGGAGATTTCCCATGGCGGCCTTTATGCTTATGAGGCTAATTACTCGAAGTTTCTGGAACTGAAGGCAGAGCGTGAGGAGATGGAGCTTGCCAGTGAGAGGAAGAGACAGAGCGTACTCCGCATGGAACTGGAGTGGGCAAAGCGTGGATGCAGAGCCAGAAGTACCAAGCAGCGGGCACGTCTGGAACGCCTGGAGGCACTGAAGAACGGAAAAGCTCCGGTGCGTGATGCGAATGTGGAGCTGGATTCTGTTGAGACACGTATGGGAAAGAAGACAATCGAACTTCACCATATCAGCAAGAGTTTTGGTGAGAAGAAGATCCTGGATGATTTTAATTATATTGTGCTGCGCAATCAGCGTCTTGGGATTATTGGTCCTAATGGGTGCGGAAAGTCAACACTCATCAAGATTATTGATGGGATGATACAGCCGGATGCAGGAGAAGTGGAAATTGGAGAAACCATTCGCATAGGGTATTTTGCACAGGAAGTGCCGGATATGGATACCAATCAGCGTGTGATCGATTATATCCGCGACGTGGCAGAGTATATTCCGACCAGAGACGGGAAGATTTCCGCAACAATGATGCTGGAGAGGTTTCTTTTTGATTCTGCCATGCAGTATGCACCCATTGCCAAATTGTCAGGTGGTGAGAAGAGGCGTCTGTATCTGCTGAGGGTTCTGATGGAGGCGCCGAATGTGCTTCTTCTGGATGAGCCAAGTAATGATCTGGATATTCCTACACTGACCATTCTGGAGGATTATCTGGCTTCTTTTGCAGGGATTGTGATCGCAGTGTCTCATGACAGGTATTTTCTGGATAATATTGTGGACAGGATTTTTGCTTTTGAGGGGAATGGACATCTGACCCAGTATGAGGGCGGATATACGGATTATACAGAGGCGCTGGCGAGAAAAGGCGGGGCAGTATCTGAAGGACAGAGCACTGCAGTTGGCGCGGAAAAGAAGAAGTCGGCTCAGGCAGACTGGAAGCAGAATCGTCCCCAGAAGCTGAAATTTACCTATAAAGAGCAGAGGGAATTTGAAACCATCGATGATGATATTGCAGCGCTGGAGGAACTGCTGGAGAAGCTGGATAAGGATATGGAGGCCAATGCCACCAATTCTGTGAAGCTTCGTGAGATCATGGAACAGAAGGAGAAGGCACAGGCAGATTTGGATGAGAAGATGGACAGGTGGGTTTATCTGAATGATCTGGCGGAGCGAATCGAGGCACAAAAAAGTGAAAAGTGATTTTTTTCAGATGCTATTGACTTTGCAGAGGGTTCTTTAGTATGATACAGATTATGGAAGATTGCAGGAGCTGCTTTGCAGCGGGGCAATTTGCGGATGCCGGGTCAGTGACAGAAAATATCTTTTGATTCTGACATCTGTGAGTGAACAGTAAGTGAACAGGAGATATGAAGATATGGCAGAACAGGTCAGAGTTGTAGTGGACGCAATGGGCGGGGATAATGCCCCGGCAGAACCTGTCAAGGCTGCAGTGGAAGCTGTAACAGAGAGACAGGACATAAAAGTAATTCTTACAGGAAAACAGGAAGTGATAGATAAGGAACTGGCGAAATACTCCGGATATCCGAAGAACCAGATCCAGGTTGTCAATGCATCCCAGGTGATCGAGACAGCAGAGCCTCCGGTTTTTGCAATCCGTAAGAAAAAAGATTCATCAATCGTAGTAGGTTTGAATATGGTTAAGAAACAGGAAGCAGATGCCTTTATTTCATCAGGAAGTACAGGTGCGGTTCTTGTTGGAGGACAGGTGCTGGTAGGCAGAAGTAAAGGCGTGGAGAGACCGCCTCTTGCACCGTTGATCCCTACCACAAAGGGAGTTTCCCTTCTGATCGACTGCGGTGCGAATGTTGATGCAAGACCGTCCCATCTGGTGCAGTTTGCCATGATGGGTTCCATCTATATGGAACACGTTGTCGGCATTAAAAATCCGCGTGTGGGAATCGTGAATATCGGTGTGGAAGAAGAAAAAGGAAACGCGCTCGTCAAAGAGACGTATCCGCTTCTGAAAGAAAACCCGTATATCAACTTTGTCGGCAGCATCGAAGCAAGAGAAATTCCAAACGGAGCCGCAGACGTTGTTGTCTGTGAGGCGTTTGTCGGAAACGTTATCTTAAAGCTGTATGAGGGCGTCGGCGCGACCCTGATTTCCAAGGTAAAACAGGGCATGATGACATCTCTGCGCAGTAAAATCGGAGCCCTTCTTGTGAAACCGGCGCTGAAAGAGACACTGAAGTCTTTTGATGCCAGTGAGTACGGCGGAGCACCGCTGCTTGGCTTAAAAGGACTCGTTGTAAAAACGCACGGAAGCTCAAAAGCCAACGAATTTAAAAATTCCATTCTCCAGTGCATTTCATTCAGCGAGGAGAAGATTCCGCAGAAAGTGCAGGAGCATCTGGCAGACTATAAGAGCAGCAGGGAGGCAGCGAAAGATGGAGTTTGAAAAATTACAGGAGATCATTGCGGATGTATTAAACGTAGATCCGAATGAAGTAACCATGGAGACAACCTTTGCAGATGATCTGGGAGCGGATTCCCTGGATGTATTTCAGATTGTGATGGGAATTGAAGAAGAATTTG